>Ga0209702_10000115_pt1 | contig 147036 bp, 130 predicted proteins | sample FRY01_FD_187210 | JGI IMG/M metagenome (GOLD analysis project Ga0209702, IMG submission 187210) | Freshwater microbial communities from Lake Fryxell liftoff mats and glacier meltwater in Antarctica - FRY-01 (SPAdes) (version 2) | ecosystem: Environmental > Aquatic > Freshwater > Ice > Glacier...
CATACCCCCAAAAGCCCCCCCCCCCCTCACCAAGCCCCTCCATGCCAACGCCCTGCGAATTTCCCGCAGACTCCGTGCAAATTCCCGCTCCCCACCCCTACAGCCCGGTCGGATGATCGAGAAAGCTCCACGGAAGACCGAATTCCTGCCCAAGACGCTCCGCCAAGGCCCGCACCCCGAAGGTCTCCGTCGCATAGTGCCCGCCGTAGATCACCTTGAGATCCAATTCCTCTGCCGAGGTGAAACTCCAATGCGGCCCTTCTCCTGTTAGAAAGGTGTCCACGCCCGCCGCCGCGACGGCCTCCACCTCCGATCCCGCGCCACCGGTGATGATCCCCACCCTTCCCGCCGCCTCCCCCGGTTCCCCCCGCACATGCACCCCGGAACCCAACACCCCCTCTACCGCGGCGATCAATGATGCCAAATCTCCACCCCACTCCCCCTTCAGGCCCAGTTCAATACCCTTCCATGGAAAAAAGGGCCTCAAGTCCGTCACCCCGACCGCCTCCGCAAGCAGCACGTTGTTTCCCAGCAAAGGATGCACATCGAGCGGAATGTGGGCGCTGTAAATCGCCAGGCCGCCCTCCATCGCAGTCTTCAGCTTCTTGAAGTGCGCTCCGGTCACCGGCATCACGCCGTTCCAGAACATCCCATGGTGCACGACCAACAAATCCGCCCCTGCCTCCACCGCTTTCGTCACCACCGGGAGGGTCGCGTCCACCGCCGCCGCCACCCGCGTCACCTGCCCCGACGAGGCCAATTGCAGTCCGTTGACCGCCCCGGGATAGTCCGGCACCTCGGCCACCCGAAGCTCCGTATCAAGGTAGGAAACAATGTCGGAAAGGAGGTCGGCCATCGCCAGCCATCCTTCCCCGGGATCCCCTCCACTTCAACCCAGAAGCGGCGTCCATCAGCATCCGCCCTCCAAAAAGCCCGCGAGATCTTCCGGCAGGGCCGCTTCCCACGCCCGCCGCTCGCCTCCCCATTCCACCTCCATCCAGAAAGCATGCAGCGCCTGTCGCTCCAAGTGCAGCATCGTCGCCAAGCCCCCCGTCCACCCCCTCTCCATGAACTCCAGATAGCACCGCTCATCCGGCCCATAAATCTTGTCCCCCACAATGGCATGCCCGACGTGGGCGCAATGCACCCGGATCTGGTGCATCCGACCGGTCTCCGTCCCCACCCGCAACAAACTGAACCTCCCCTCCGGCCGCGCAAAGCGCCGCTCCACCTGCAAGGTCGTCACCGAAGCCTTCCCCTCCGCATGCACCACCTGCTTCAGCCAGATCGCCGTCTCGCCCACCTCCCCCTGCCTGAGGATCGGGCTCTCCACCCGCCGCTCCTCCCATTCCGGCCACCCCGTCACGATGGCCCGGTAGGCCTTGCCGATCCCTCGCCTCATCATCGCCTTTCCAAAGGTCCGGGCCGCCACCTGCGTCCGTGCCACCAACACCAACCCGCTGGTCTCCCGGTCCAGCCGGTTGATGATCGACAGCCCCTCGCTCCGCTCCCCCCGCCGCTCCAGCGACATCCGCAACTCGTCCAGCAACGTCGGCTCCTGCTTTTTGTTGGTCGGATGCACGATCAACGGTGCCGGCTTGTCCACCACGATCCAGTCCTCGGTCTCCTCCACGATCGCGAAATCCGTCCGCGCTGCGATGACCCTGCTCACTCGATCAATCATTCACCTTAAGGATTGGCCCCGCAACGATCAAAGTTCACAATCCCCGCATGCCGAGCGACATGGAACACACTCTCGCCTCCTCCGCCACCCTCGAGGGCACCTCCCTCCACACCGGGGAGAAGGTCACCCTCACCATCAGACCCGCCCCCGGAGGCCACGGTTTCAAATTCCGCCGGGTCGACCTCCCCGACAAACCCTTCATCGATGCCGACGTCGACCGGGTCGAGACCGTGGAGCGCGCCACCACCCTCTCCCTCGGATCCGTCCGCGTCCACACCGTCGAACACGTCATCTCCGCCCTCACCGGCATGGGCATCGACAATGCCCTCATCGAAATGGATGCCAACGAGCCTCCCATCGGCGACGGCTCCGCCCAACCCTACGTGGAACTCATCAAGCAGGCCGGCATCGAGGCGCAGGAAACCCGCCGCAAAACCTGGGAAATCCGCGAACCGATCCACTTCGACAACGGCAAGGGTTCCCACATCACCATCGTCCCCTCCCGCACCTTCCGGGTCTCCGTCACCAATCTCGGACCCGACGGCCGCTTCACACAGTATTTCTCCAGCGAGGTAAACCCGGAAACCTACGAAAAGGAAATCGCTCCGGCCCGCACCTTCACGTTCTATGAGGACATCAAACCCCTCCTCGACAAGGGACTCATCAAGGGTGGCTCCCTCGAGAACGCCGTCGTCATTCGCGGCGAGGAGGTCCTCTCAAAGGAACCGATGCGCTTCGACAACGAGTTTGCCCGCCACAAGGCCCTCGACCTCGTCGGCGATCTGCTCCTCAGCGGCAAACGCATCACCGGACACGTCATCGCCGTCGCTCCCGGTCACGGCCCCAACACCGCCATGGCAGCCATGTTGAAGAAGGAATACTCCCGCATGACTTCCCTCGTGCCGCCCCTCCAGTTGCCCGAGGGCGAAGCGGTCCTCGGCATCAAGGACATCTTCCGCATCCTCCCCCACCGCTATCCCTTCCTCATGATCGACCGCGTCATCGATCTCACCGGCGAGCACAAGTGCACCGCCGTCAAGAATGTCACCGTCAACGAACCCTACTTCGCGGGCCACTTCCCCGGTCACCCCGTCATGCCCGGCGTCCTCCAACTCGAAGCCATGGCCCAGGCCGCCTCGGTCCTCGTCATGCGCCTCCCCGACAACCAGGGCAAAATCGGCTACTTCATGTCCGCCGACAACGTGAAGTTCCGCCGCCCCGTCTTCCCCGGGGACACCCTCTTCATCGAGGCCGAAATCGTCAAAATGCGCCGCAACATCGGCCAGGCCAACTGCCGCTGCCTCGTCAACGGCGAGGTCGTCTCCTCCGGCGAACTCCGCTTCGCAGTCGTCGATGCCTGATCCTGCGCTGGCTGGCGCAAACCAAATCCGTGGCTGCGGCTCGCGGCAGTCCGTCTCCGCGGCGGCCCGCCGCAGTGCATCGCTTCCGCCTCCACCCGCCCCTAAAGCGCGTCCAGCAGCGCCTCCACCCGCTTCCCACTCACCTTCACTTCCCGCGGCTGTCCCGGCGCAAACAACTGCAGCCGCCACTCCTCCAGCAACCACCCCGCCTCCCACCACCGCGCCGCGTCCGGGCTGCGCTGCCACTCGGCCAACCACCGCTCCCACAGCGGGCGGAATTGATCCCGCTTCTCCTCGTCCCGAATCAAGGGCTGACTCTCCAAGCGCTCCAACCGCTCCTCAATCCCTCGCAAAAACCGATCATACCGACTCATCCGCCCATACCCCGCCTTCCACGCAAACCCCGGTGCCAACAACCACAACAACTGCTCTTCCACATCCTCCACCGCCTCCCGCAAAAACCGTTCCTCACGATGCTCTTCCATCCACCGCCGCAACCTCGGAACCACCTCCGCCACCCCCTCCAAGGCCCCCGCCACCTCCTGCGCACAGCCAAACAAGCGCCCCTTCCCCTCCTTCGCCGCCGACACAAAGTCCTCCTCCCTTCGCACCATTACCCCCAGCGCCCCCTCCCCCGCCACCCGCATCAAGTCCTCCCGCAACTCCGCCCCGCCCAACAAGCCCAGCGACAGCTTCGCCCCCGGCCCCAACGGAAACCGCTTCCGCACAAACTCCACCTGCTCTTCCTGATCCAAAAAAAACAAGCGCACACACCCCGCCCGATGACTCTCCGCCGCCTCTCTTGAATCCAAAAAGGCCCGCGTCCCCACCGATTCCCCCTCATCCACCAGCGCCGGATACACTCCCTCCACCTCCACCGGCAACTCCCCGAAACTCCAAAAGGTCCCCCCCGTCATCTCCCACTCCTCATTCGCACTGGCCTCCCGCCGCTGCCGCAAGACCCCCGCCAAGGAATCCTTCGCCGCCTGCACATCCTCCCCGACCCCATACACCTTCCCTTCGTCTCCCATCACCCGGATCTTCGGCCGCAATTCCTCCGGCAAACGACTCCCGTCAAACATCCCCGCCTCGATCACATGCCCGCTCCGCGCACTCAGGAATTCCGCCAGCGCCACCAACAAATCGCGTTCCGGTTCCCACCCCTCCCATTCATCCAAAAACCCCTCCAGCGCTTCCGCAATCGGAAAGCACGCCTGCCGCTGATCCTTCGGCAAGGACCGCATCAACAGCTCCACCCGGTCCGCGAAAATTCCCGGCACCCCCCACCCCGGCAAGTGATCCGGAAACCCCGACAGCGCATCGATGTGCACCTCGAAACACACCCCGTCATCCTCCGCCCCCGGCTCACTCCGATACACCACCGCATACTTCTTCTCCCCCTGCCACACCTCGTCCGGAAACAATTCCAGCTCATCCCATACCTCCTCCCAGACCACATCCCGCAGCGAAATCATCAGCCCCTCCTCATTCCCCCCCTCCAAACGCCACTGATGAAACCCCTTCGCCGTGCACACCTCCCCCGGCAAGCGCTCCACAAAAAAATCATAGGCCCCCTCATCCGACCACAACCCGCCCACCCGCCGCAACTTGTGCTCGGCCCGCAGCACCTCCTCCCGCACCTCCTTCAGCCGATCCAAACTCGGGGCCTTCCCGTGCAGCCCCCCCTCCAGAATCCCCTCCCGCACAAACACCTCGTGCGCCACCTTCGGATTGATCCGCCCATAATGCACCCGCCGCTCCGGCACCAAGGTCAGCCCTCCGCACATCACCGTCTCCTTCCCGTAAACCGCCCCCTGCTGCGCATCGAAATGCGGCGAGTGATACCGCAACTTGCACACCTGCGGCGCCACCTCCTCCACCCACTCCGGTTCGATCTTCGCCACCTTCCGCGCCCACAACCGCGAGGTCTCCACCAAGTCGAACGCCAACACCCACTCCGGCCGCTTCCCCCCGAACAGCCCTGATCCCGGAAACACCGCAAACTGCCGCCCGCCCGTCCCTCGGTAGATCTTGTTCTCCTTGTCCCACTCCCCGATCTGCGTCGGCATTCCCGCCAGCAGACACTTGTGAATCGCATCCGCATCCCCCCACTTGTTCCGGTCATCCGGCAAACGCTGCGGCCGCTTCCCGCCCCGCTCCGTCAAGGCCCGCGACAGCTCCTTCACCACCGACTCCCACTCCATCATCCGCCGCATGCTCAGGAAACTACTCTGACAGTAGTTCCGCATCTTCCCCCGCCAATACCCGCCCTCCGGCTTCCGGAACTGACTCATCGCACTCCAAATTTCCAAAAACGAAAGGAAGTCGGAGTCCACATGATCAAACTTCGCATGCGCCTTGTCCGCCTCCGCCTCCTTCTCCGCCGGCCGCTCCCGCGGATCCATCACACTGAGCCCCGCCACAATCACCAACATCTCCCCCAGCAGATTCCGCTCCCGCGCCGCCAACAAAATTCGCCCCAGCCGCGGATCCAACGGCAGCCGCGCCAACTCCCGCCCCACCGCCGTCAACCCATCCGCATGTCGCCCGTCCGCCCGACGCTCCACCTTGCGCCGACGGCCATCCGTGATCGCCCCCACCTCCTCCAACGTCGCATACCCCTCCGTCACCGCCCTGGTCGACGGCGGATCCAAAAACGGAAAGTCCCGCACGTCCCCCAACCCCAGATACCGCATCCGCAAAATCACCCCCGCCAATGACGACCGCCGGATCTCCGGATCCGTGAACTCATCCGCCCCCTCCAACCACTCCTCATCATAAAGCCGCACACACACCCCGTCCCGCACCCGCCCACAACGACCCCGCCGCTGCCGCGCACTGGCCTGCGAAATTTTCTCGACCTGCAGGCGCTGAATCTGCCGCTGCGGACTGAACCGATTCACCCGCGCCAGCCCGCTGTCGATCACATACACGATCCCCGGAATGGTCAGCGAAGTCTCCGCCACATTCGTCGCCAACACCACCCGCCGCCGACGACTCGACTGAAACACCCGCTGCTGTTCCGCCATCGACAACCGCGCAAACACGGGCAGCACCTCCGTGTTCGGATACCCCCGACCCTCGATCATCTTCGCGCAATCCCGGATCTCCCGCTCCCCGGGCAGGAACACCAGAATGTCCCCCGTCGTGTCCACCTCCCCGATCCACTCCACCGCCCTCGCCACATGCTCCGCCAACCCCTCCTCCCCATCCTCCGGCAAAAAATAATCCTCCACCGGATACGTCCGCCCCTCCACCTCCACCACCGGCACCGCTCCACGTGGCTGCCGCGTCTCGCCGCAGGCCGTCCCTGCGGCATCCTGCCGCTGGTCCGATACCCCCACCTTCCCATCCCCTCCAAAAAACTCCGCAAACTTCCCCGCATCCATCGTCGCCGACGAAATTACCACCCGCAGATCCTTCCGCCGCTCCAACAGCCGATGCAAATACCCCAGCAGGAAATCAATGTTCAGACTCCGCTCATGCGCCTCATCAATGATGATCGTATGATACTGCCGCAAATCCCGATCCCCCTGCGTCTCCGCCAAGAGGATCCCGTCCGTCATGAACTTCACCTCCGTCTCCCGCCCCACCCGCTCATCAAAGCGCACCTGATACCCCACCAATCCTCCCACCGTCGTCTTCATCTCCTCCGCCACCCGCGCCGCCACACTCGTCGCCGCCAACCGCCGCGGCTGCGTACACCCCACCCGCCCCTCCCGCTTCTCCTCACGCGCCAACTCCAAGGCCATCTTCGGCAACTGCGTCGTCTTCCCACTCCCCGTCTCACCCACCACCACCACCACCCGACTCTTCCGCATCGCCGAAAGAATCTCCTCCCGCCTCCGCGACACCGGTAAATCTGGATACACCACCTGCAAGCCGCCCCCCTGTATCCACCTCCCCCCCCACCCGCAAGCCCCACCCTCTCTCCCGCCCCCACCCGCCCCCACCGGGCTCGCCCCGGTGGAGCGCATGATCAATCAGCTACAGCCCCCTCTCCACCCGCCCTCTCCCGCCCCGTCAGGAAGCTCCTCACCCCTTCTGCACCTCCACATATCCAAACAACGCGCCACTCTCCTTCAGCTGATTCAGCACCTCCGACACCCTCACCGCCCGCTTCTCCTCCCCGTCAAACACCGTCACCGAGGCCTCCACCCCACCCCCCTTTGCCGCATACCCAACCACCGCCACCGGCCGCCCTTCCAGCACCAACACCGGCAACACCTCCCGCGCCCCACTCGCACAAACATTAATCGCAAACTTCGCCAAATTCACCACCCCGCCCAACTCCTTCGCCTCAAGTTTCGCACCAAATGAATTTCCCCTCCCGCAGCGCCTTCTCCAACACCTCCACCCCCAACCGCTCCGCATCCCCCACCAAGGCGCTCATCTTCTGCGATTCATGATAAATCTTCACCCCTTCCGACTTCATCCCGAACAACTCAAAAAACAGCTCCTTGCCAAAAGAACCCCGCATCTCGAAATCCCCGGCCCGCAACCCATACACACTGCTGATGAACGCCTCCGACACCGCCGATCCATCCGCGATGTTGATCCCGCTCACCGCCGTCAAAGCCGGCACATTCGCAAAGAACCCACACGACGGCCCCACCTGCCGCGCCCCAGGCAACGCCCTCGCCCGATCATAAAACTGCTCACCCCCCACTTCCCCTCCAGCCACCCCCATCAGCACCAACACCGCACAAACCACCCCCCGCCCCCCTCTGGAAGCCCCCCGATTCCCAACTGCACCAAAACTCTCCATACCCCCAAACCCTACCCCCGTTCCCCGCCCCCTGCCATCCCTCAGACAAACTCCATCACCACCACCGCCCGACTCTTCCTCATCGCCGAAAAAATCTCCTCCCGCCTCCGCGACACCGGCAAATCTCGATACCCACCGTCAAGCCGTGCCCCTGTAACCACCCCCTCAAGCCCCGCCACCAACTCCACCCCCCAAGTGGCGTGACCGTCCCGGTCGCATGCCCTCCCACCCGTGGCGCGGTTTCCAACCGCCCAGCCGAACAGCGGCGCGAAGCAGCCCGGCCGATCCCCCATCGGTGGCGTGACCGTCCCGGTCGCATGCCTTCCTCTCCCCGCGCCTCTGCGAGGCGTCGGCGGTTCCACCCCCACTCCTCTCCCAAGCCCCTTCATTCCCCACACTCCCCTCCGCTCTCCCCTCCTTGCCACACCCCCTCCCCTCTGCCATTCTGTCACTCGAAAAATCGTGTCCCCCTGCCGCTCCATCCTCCTCATCCTCCTCTGCGGCTTCGCCTCGTCATCCACCGCGACCGAAGAGGAATTCCGCGACCTGATCGCCCAAGTCGTCGCGAAGTCCGAAACACTCGCCGCCGATCTCGCCGCGCACCCCGCACCCCTCCCCGCACCCGCCGACAACCCGGAAATCCCTCCCCCTCCCGACCACCTCCGCTCCGCCCCCGCCATCTTCCTCACCGCTTGGGAGGAACTCTGCCGCTTCCGTGCCGCCCTCCCCCCATCCCCACGACCGGAACCCGCCAGCCCAAAAATTCCGATCGACAACAACGAGCGCTCCAAAATGTTCCTCATCTTCCTCCGCGAACTCCTCTCCGATGAAGCCCCTCCCTCCCTCGCCGAAGCCTACCGCTTTTATTATCAGCGCGACCCCGTCCCAGACGCCTCCCTCGACACCTCTCCGCTCGAAGCCGCCATCACCGTCTGCCACCTCCGCAACAACGACGTCCCCGGAGCCATCCACCCAAATCTCATTCACAGACAACCCGCCGTCTATGCAAACCTGCTCACCCACCTCGGCTTCGACGCCGATCTCGTCCGCCTCGGCCAGTGGGCAAGTCATCCCCGCTATCACGCCTATGGAAATGAAATGGGCGTCGCCCTCTGCCGTCACTCCTCCGACCGCATCGCCAACGCCCTGCTCGACTGGCAGCTGACCTACTGGGAGCAAACCATGGCCCGGAAGCATCACGAAAATGCCGAAGATAGGAAACCAGACCATCAGCGTCCCAGCGCACAAACCCACGAGCTCCTGCTGATTTTCACCCCCGACAACAGTGTATCCGACCCCGTGAAACTCCGGGTTTCAAAGTTCATCCTCAAACACGGCGAAGAACTGCAACCGACCGGCGTCTGGCTCATGTACACCCCAAAAGGCGGCGAGAAATGGATGGCCGACTTCGCGAAAAGAGCCCTCTCCTCGCCAACCAACCAAACTCGCAACCTCGCCATCGTCCTCTTGGAACGGGCCGGCCTCCCCTTCGACAAACCCACTCTGACCGCCCCCCCTCTCTACCGCCTCTCCCTCAACGGGAAACCATGGCCCGGGGACCTGACCGTCAGACCAAGCCTCTATCTCCACCTGGAGTCCTTCGGCGCCCTCGCTACAAGCGGTTCCCTCTCCGGAACTTCACTCGGCAGTGACGTCTTCAAGGTCGATCCGGATGAGTTCGCCGAGCACTGCGATCTCGTCCGCACACGAATCGAATCCCGACCCTACGGATTCTCCGGCAAGCCGATAGATCCCCAGCAACCTTGGCTCAAACAAACCATTCCCGGGCCTCCAAGATTCGGCGAAACCACCGCAATCGACCTCCTCACCTCCTCACTCACCGTTTCGCCCGTCTATCCCGAGGCTCGCCCCGCAAACGACAAGGAACTGGACGCGTTCCGTCTCTGGAGGCCCTCCAGATCTTACCACCAAGAATTGCCGGCCAGCTACACCTTCCCCCAAGGAGCCGAACTGACTCTGGCCCACCTCTCCCCGGGCGAGTACTTCTATCAACTCATCGGCCCAAACGCCCGAATGATGACGCCCGAAACGCTCCTCATCACCGACCAGGATGCCACGATCACTCCCAACCTTCTCCCCTCCACCACCCTCATCGTTCCCCTCGGCTGGAAAGACGGACAAATCCCGGTGGTCCGACAAGGGGAGGTCGAAAGATGGGCCATCCACCAGGCACCCCTCGTCTCCATCCAGAGGGATGGAAAGCCCGTCGATTACAGCAAGACCCCTCCCGCCGACTGCAAGGCCACCTTCCCCACCTCTGCCATCTTCTCCGGCCTCGGTCCCGGCACCTACGAAATCTCCATCCCCTCCTTCGAATTCGAGGCCGGCGAATTCCCCAACGGCCTCATCAAACTCCGCACCCTCCCCACCTCCCTCACCTTCGTCGTCACCCCCGACTCCGCCCCTCTCATCACAACCCTCCCCCTCCCCGTCCACCTCGAGCAGGTTTCCAAATAGCCCCCCCTCTTCCCCTGGAAATTGGACATTGGGTGTTCGACATTGGGTGTTCCCTCTTCCTCCGGTCTCCGAATTCTGGTCTCTGGTCTCTGGGTTCTGGGTTCTCCCCCCAATAACCAACGCGAAGCCCTACCACCTCCCCTCATCCGCAAACACATCCCCCGGCACATAGCAGCTCACCACCGACTTCATCATCGCCTGACCGCTCTCCCGCTCGTCGAGAAACACCTGATTCACCTTCGCCTCCCGCAAGCGCTGCGCCTCCGCCGAAAACTTGGCCCGCGCATACACCAGGATCTCCGAATTCTTCTCCCGCGCCAAGCGCGTCCCGGCAATCGCCGCGTCCACATCGGGGAAGGTGAAGGCAATGCTCCTCGCCCGCGTCACCCCCGCCATCTCCAACACCTCCGGCTGCCGCGCATCCGCAAAGAGCACCATCACCCCCTCGCTCCGCAGCGCCTTCACGGTGTCCGCATTCAATTCGATCACCAGATGCTTGATCCCACACTTGCCCAGCGCCTCCCGCAAATTCCTCCCCACCGGCCCGTAGCCACAGATGATCACATGATCCTCGATCTTCTCCACCCCGCCATGACTGGTGAGCTCGTCCATGCACGTCTGCTTGCGCGACATCCACCGCCGCCGCTCCATGGCCGGAGCCAGCAGGCCCATCCACCGCATCATCGCCGGCACCAAGCCCATCCCGATCGCCGTGCTCGCCAACAAAATCTGATGCGCCTGCGCCGGCATCGCCCCCAGCTCCGCCACCCGATCCAGCAGCACCAGCGAGAACTCCCCCGTGCTCGCCAGACTCGCCGCCGCCAGCAGGCAGGCCCGCAGCGAAACCCCCAATCGCCGCGCCGCAAAAAAGGCCACCCCGAACTTCACCACCAAAATCCCCAGCGTCGCCCCCATCACCCAGCCCCAATTCGCCAACACCACCTCCACATCGATCAACAACCCCACCGAAACAAAAAAGATCGTCAGGAACAAATCCTTGAAGGGCAACACCTCCGCCAGGACCCGGTGACTGTAGATCGATTCACTCACCACCAACCCCGCCGCAAAGGCCCCCAGGGCCGGACTCAGCCCCAGCCACCCCGCCACATAGGCCACCCCCGCACACAACGCGATCACCGTCACCGTGAACAACTCCCGGCTTCGCGTCCCCGCCACCGCATGCAGCAACTGCGGAATCCCGTAACGACTGAAGACCAAACACCCCCCCAGAAACACCGCCCCCTTCAACACTGCCAACCCAAGCCCCGCCGCCATCGAATGCTCCCCCACCCCCAACAAAGGCGGCAGGACAATCATGAAAAAGATCACCAGCAGATCCTGAAAAATCGCCACCCCCAAGGCCACCCGCGCTCCCGGACTGTCCGGTTGACCCAAATCCTGAAACGCCTTGATGCTCACCGCCGTCGAGGACAAGGCCACCGCCACCGCCATCGCCAAGGCCACCCCCGGCACCACGCCGAACGCCAGCGCCACTCCTCCCGCCGCCACGGTCACCAACCCCACCTGCCACCCTCCACCCACCAAGGCCACCCGCCGCAGATGCTTCATCTCCGCCACCGAGAATCCCACCCCCAGTGTGAACATCAGCAGGATCACCCCCAGCTCCGCCAGCGACTGAATCACCTCCTTCGACTCCGCCCCCACCAACCCCAGCGCCCCGGAATTCGCCAGGATCACCCCGCAGGCAAAATACCCCACCAACAACGACTGCCTGAAGCGCACCAAAATCAGCGACACCACCACCACCGCCACCAACACCAAGGTCAGCAACCCAAACAAGGGCGAGGTCTCCCCCGACGCCAGCACCACAGACCACAATCCGCCCATCCCGCCCATCATTGTCCCTCCGCTTCCCTCCATCGTCATCGCAGTCTAAAGCACGATCCGCTCCACCGTCCAGTAAAGCCCAACCAAAGCGATCATCAGCGAGCCTCCCACGCGAATCTTCCCCCACGCCTTCTCCTTCCCGATCCACCAACAGGTCAGCAAAAAGGCCATCGCCAGCACCGCCACCTGCCCCAATTCCACCCCCACGTTGAACCCCAGGAGCGGCCGCACGATCTCCCCCTCCGGCACCTCCAACTCCTTCATCACCCCCGCAAACCCCATCCCGTGCAACAACCCAAAACAGAAAACCAACGCCACCCGCCAGCCTTTCAACTCCCGCAGAAACAAATTCTCCACCGCCACATAGACAATACTCAGCGCGATCAATGGCTCCACCACTTCTCCGGGCACCGTGAACACCCCGAACACCACCATTCCCAGCGTCAGCGAATGCGCCACCGTGAAGGCCGCACTCTGCGCCAGCAACGGCTTCCACTTCGGCACCAACAAAAACAACCCCAGCACAAAGGCGATGTGATCCAGCCCCAACGGCACAATGTGCTCAAACCCGCTCTTGATCCACCCCCACAAACTCGGGGCCTCCCCCTGCGTCACCGCCGCCTCCCCCTCCTTCTTCTCCCGCTCCCCCAACCGCACCGAGTAACCAAACTCCACCGGATCGATCACCGTCCCGCCCTCCTCCCCCTCCACCCGATACCCCACCACCAAATACGGCCCCGTCTCGTCCATCCACCGCACCTCCACCGCCCCACCTCCATCCGGATAGCTCCCCTTCACCGTCACACGAATCAAGGCCCCCTCCTCCGGACTCCCCGCCACATCCCCCTGCATCACCACCGGATCCGGCAAGGTGATCTCATACGGACACGCCACCCCGCCCACCTCAAACACGAACCGTTCCCGCCAATACCGCTCCGTCTCCCCAAAAAACTCGCGCACCCGCTCCTCCCCCAGCTCCGCAAACCACCCGTTCGTTCCGTCCTCTTCCGTTTTCCCCCCCGCCGCCAACTCCAACACCATCAGCGCATCCAGCTCCACCACCCCGCTCCACTCCTCCTGCCCCAAAGACATCCGCAAAAACACCTGCTCAATCTCATGCCCCCGGACCTGGCCCACCAACACCCCCCAAACCAGCAACAACAAAACTCGCTTCATCCGCGCCAGACCTAAACCTCCCCCTCAAAAACGCAAGCCTCCCCGTGGCGTGACCGTCCCGGTCGTACGCCCACCCCAACTCCGGCCACCGGCCACCGGGTTCCGGGTTCCGGGTTCCGGGTTCTAAAATCACCTCACCTCCCCACTCCCCCAATCAAACCCAAACTGCAACCAGACACTCTGCTCCCCGCCATACTCCTCATGATCCTCATGGTTCACCTGCAACCGCGCCCACCCCGAGGTCGCGTTACCCAAGGTAAACCGCCGCGTCACCGCCGCACTCAGCCTATGCCGCTCCGGCAACTCATGCAACTCCTCCGTCCCCGAAACCCAACCATAGCGCACCCCCGCATCCCAGTCTTCCGTCAACCCCACCAGCACCGCCGTCGACACCCCCAGCTCCTCCGCCGTGCCCCGACCCGCACCCATTTCATCCTGATACCCGATCTCCCGCCCCATCACTTCCGTCCGCCAACGCACCGAACGCCCCCCGCCCTCCAAACCATTCTCCAACCACCCATACTCAAAATCCAATCCCGCCGCCGTGGTGCTCCGCATGAAGCCGTTGTCCCCGGTCAGGAAACTTCCCCCGAACCGGAACTGGTGAAAATCGTTGTAGTTCCAACGCCCCTCATACCTCAACGTCACGATCTCCGTGTCAAACAAGCCCCCCTCTCCCTCCAAACCCTCTTCCTCCTCTTCCTCCCCATGCCCGTGCTCCTCATGCGGCACCGCCTCCCCAAAGGCCACACTCACCACCGACTCGAACGAGGTCGGCACCAGCCACGCCAACTCCACGCTGTTCGTGATCAATCCCTCCTCTCCCAGAAACCGGCTCGTCAGCAGATTCGCATCCACAAAATCCCACCCGTGCAAATGCACCGCGTTCTGCCGACCCACCCGGTTCAACAAACGCCCCCCGCGCAACTCAATGCCCCCTGGCAACTCCACCAACTTCAAAAACGCCTCCTCCCACTCCCCATCCCAATCATCTTCCAGATCCAGAAAAAACACATGGTTCGCAAACCCCTGCACATGCTCCCCGGCCCGCAGGCTCAAGCCCAATTCTATCCCCTGCACCGTGAACTGATCGTTCGGATCATGCCCATGCGCCGCCAGATCCAGCGGATCCCGCGAACTGTCCCCCAACGCCGCCGTGGCATGAAAGTGCGGAAACAACACCCCGCCCAAACTCGGCGGATCACTCCGGAACAACTCCTGCCCGAAGGCCGCTCCACCCAACCCCACCACTCCAATTGCTAGTGTCTTGATCATGATTGTATTGGTCTCGCCCCCCTCACTGCCCCAGCGCCTCCACGATCGCCGTCACGTTGTGCCGAAACATCCCCTCGATCGATCCATTCCCGTCCGCGATGAGCGGTTTGCCCACCTTCACCCCCGTCTCCTGCACCAGCGCCTGGAACACTTTCGGATTGTGCGTCTTCTCCGGAAAGACCGCCCCGATGCCTTCCGCCTTGATCACCGCCGCCATCTCCCCCAACCACTGCGGCGAGGGCGACTCCTCCCGGTTCATCCCCTGCACCGGCAACATCTTCCAACCGAAATCCTTGCAGAAATATCCGAACGCCGCATGCGCCGTGACCAGCGTCCGCCGTTCCTTCGGCACCCGGTTGAGTTGCCCCTTCGCCCAACCATTCAGCGCATCCATCCGGCTCCGGAACACCTTCGCATTCGCCGCATAGAGCGCCTTGTTCGGCGGATCCAACCGCGAAAATTCATCCGCCACGATCGTCGCCGCCCGCCGCCACGCATCAATCGACTGCCACCAATGCGGATCCAGCCCCCCGTGATTGTGCCCCGCGTGCTCCGCGCAACACGCATGCAGGTTGCTCCCCTTGCCATAGGTCAACGACGGAATCTTCCGCCCCACCTCCAGCACCCGGTCCTTTCCGACGATGCTCTGGATCTTCCCCAAATACGACTCGAGCCCCTTCCCCGCCACCAGGTAAAGCTGCGCTCCCCGCGCCCGGCTCAATTCCTTCGGCCCAGGCTGAAAGCGATGCAAATCAGAAGTCCCCTGCGCTAAATCCACCACCTCCACCGCGTCCCCACCCACCTGCTTCGCCAAATCCACCAACAGCGGATGAAACACCACCACCTTCAACCCCGCCGCCTGCAGCGACCCCATCCCGCAAATCAACGCCACCAACCCCCGAATTAGTAAGGACATGCACATCTCTTAACGCGACTAGTTGTCTATTGCAAGTAATTTGCGTTTATTTTTCCCTCCGACCCCTCCGACCCCTCCGACCGCACTTTCCCCAACCCAGCTATTCCCCTCCCCACTGATCCAGTCTAAGACCTCTCCCCGTGATCCATCCCACCGCGGTCATCTCGCCAAAGGCCATCATTGGTGCCGATGTCACCATCGGCCCCTACTGCGTCATCAACGACAACGTCACCCTCGGCGACCGCTGCCACCTGCACAGCCACGTCGTCATCGATGGCCACGCCACCATCGGCTCCGACAACGAGTTCTACCCTTTCGCCGCCATCGGCCAGCGCTCTCAGGATCTCAAATACGCCGGCGAACCAACCAGCGTCCTCATTGGCGACCGCAACACCTTCCGCGAAAACGTCACCGTCCACCGTGGCACCACTGCCGAACCCTCCGTCATCGGCCACGACAACCACTTCCTTGCCTACGCCCACGTCGCCCACGACTCCATCGTCGGCAACCACTGCATCCTCTCCAACGGCGCCACCCTCGGCGGCCACGTCACCGTCGCAGACCACGTCATCATCTCCGGCCTCTCCGGCATCCACCAATTCTGCCGCATCGGTGCCCACGCCATCATCGGCGGCTGCAGCAAAATCGTCCAGGACGTCCCCCCCTTCATGATCGCCGACGGCCACCCCGCCGCCCTGCGCGGACTCAACCTCGTCGGCCTCCAACGCCGCGGCTTCACCCCCGAGGCCATCCGCACCCTCAAGACCGCCTACAAGGCCCTCTTCCTCAAAAAAGAAGGCAACCTCACCGCCCAGATCCTCGCCTTCACCGAAAATACCGCCACCCAATCCCCCGAAGTCCAACACCTCCTCGACTTCCTCTCCACCACCGAACGCGGCATCGTCCGCTAACCGTGGCGTGACCGTCCCGGTCGCAAGCCCCCCCGTGGCGGCGGTTTCCCACCTGTCCCGGCGTAGCTCAGCGAAGACGGAACCGCCCAGCCGAACCGCGGCGCGACGCAGCCCGACATCATCTCCGGCGCTCACCCTATAAACCATTCCCACACATGGCCCTCCCGTGACCACCCCGCATGCCCGGGCGCAGCCTCCGGCAAAGACTGGGCCGCATGCCCCCCCCGCGTAGCGGCGCCTCTGCGAGGCGTCGGCTGCTCCACCCCCGCAACTCCCTCTCCCCTCTTACCTCCTTCGCCCTTCCTCAATTTCCAACACCCAGTCCGCCCCCTTCGATCGCCCACCCGCAAACGGCCGCCTCGCATCGATCTCCCAAACCAACCGCACCGAATCACCCTCCAACTCCCCCAACACCCGAGCGTCCTCCACCAGCCCCGATTCATAGAGCCGTTTCACATCCCCGTCGATCGCCTCACCGGAAAACCAATCGCCCTCCCCAACCGTCAGAAAATTCCGAATCCGCTCTAATCGCTTTTCTTCCACCCTCCCCGGCCCACGAAGCCTGACCGAAACATCCGAAATTATCTTCCCCTCAAACTCGGATTCAATCTCTCCTCCACACCCCACCACCGCGCCCAGCATCGCGATCACAAACCACCTTTTCATCCCCTCCAATTCCCAATTCCCCGCGGGCTCCGCGCACCTACCACCCCAGCACCAACGGCGGCACCACGATCTTCACCCCCCCGCCATCATTGTTCTCCGTCTCCTCCAAGGCCGTCACCACATCGTCCTCAAACTCCACCACCAGCTTGTTCAGCTCCTCCCTCGTGGTGTGCGTCAACTGACGATAAATCGCCCCCGTGTATGGATCACGCACGGTCTGGTAGTGACCCACATCTTCATACTCGACAAACTCCCAGCTCCCACTCTGCCCCTTCGCCGTGCGGCGGATCGTCGTCTTGGTCGGTTTCCCCATCGCCGCAGACACCTCGTCCATCGACATGCCGATCGCAATCTCGTGATTCGCAATCAACTCGCGCACCTCTATTTGCCGCTCGTAAACCTTCTTCAGGTTCTCCACGAAATCCTTGTCCTTCGAAGCCAGCGCCTTCGGCGAAACCCAGCCCGCGACTCCGGCGTGATTCGCCTCGCCCTCGATCTTGTAGGCCCGGTCCGTGAACCCCACCAATCTCGCCTTGCTGTTCAACTTCAGGACCCCCAGCTTCCGCCCACCCTTGTGGGTCGCATAGACCGTCCCCTCCTCGATCGCCAGCAAGTCGATCTCCTTATCCGTGAACTCCTCCGTATAGACGACCTCCGGATCGCTATCCAACAGCGACTTCCGCTCCTGCTTACGGGGCTCCGCGTGGACCGGCAGGGCCCAGCCGGAACTCAAGATCAGGATGGCCAAGAGGGCCAACAGCTTCTGGTTCATGGTGCTTATAAGATAAATCTGGCCTCCGTAAAGGAAAGCCCTTTTCCCTCAGACGCTCGAGACCCGCCCCTATTCAAGGAAAACACCGCAAATCGGCCTTTCCTGCCGCCGCGACCGATCTCCCGGCAGTCCTGCGCCTCCCCCTCCCCCAACCCATCAGCGAAATCAGTGAAATCAGTGAAATCAGCGGTCCATCTCCCTCTTTCCCCCCCAATAACCAGTAACCAATAGCCCCGCCCCCCTTTTCCCCATTGCCCATCATCTCTCCTCCCTTCTAACTCCCCTCCCACAGCCCTCATGAACCCAGCCATCCCCAACGCCAAGATCTCCGCCGCCCTCTTCGCCAAAGCCAAGTCCCTCATCCCCGGCGGCGTCAACTCCCCCGTCCGCGCCTTCCGCAATGTCGATGGCGACCCCTTCTTCGTCCGCCGCGCCAAAGGCTGCCGCATCGAGGATGTCGATGGCAAAACCTACATCGACTACATCGGCAGCTGGGGCCCCAACATTCTCGGCCACGCCCCCACCATCCTCACCCACGCCATCCACGAAGCCTCCAAAGACGGCCTCTCCTTCGGCATCCCCAATCCCCACGAGGTGGAAATGGCCCAACTCATCACCTCCTGGGTCCCCAGCGTCCAGAAAGTCCGCATGGTCAACTCCGGCACCGAGGCCACCATGTCCTGCGTCCGCCTGGCCCGCGGCTTCACCAAACGCGACAAGATCATCAAGTTCGACGGCTGCTACCACGGCCACGTCGACTCCCTCCTCGTCGCCGCTGGCTCCGGGGCCCTCACCTGCGGCGAACCAGACTCGGCCGGCGTCCCCAAATCCTTCGCCAACGAAACCATCGTCCTCCCCTACAACAACGTCGAACGTCTCGAGGAAACCTTCGCCGCCATGGGAGACCAGATCGCCGCCATCATCGTCGAGTCCTACCCCGCCAACGCCGGCCTCGTCTTCCCCCAACCCGGATACCTCCAACTCCTCCGCGACCTCACCGCCAAACACGGCGCCCTCCTCATCTTCGACGAGGTCATGACCGGCTTCCGCCTCGCCAAGGGCGGCGTCCAGGAACTCGAATCCCTCACCCCCGACCTCACCGCCATGGGCAAGGTCATCGGCGGAGGCCTCCCCGTCGGAGCCTTCGGCGGCCGCGCCGACATCATGGACCAACTCGCCCCCGACGGCCCCGTCTATCAGGCCGGCACCCTCAGCGGAAACCCCCTCGCCATGGTCGTCGGCCTCACCCAGCTCCGCGAACTCGAAAAACGCAACGGCTATTCGCAACTCGACACCTTGGGCAAACACCTTGAGGATGGCCTGCGCGGCTTGCTCATCGAAAAAGGCATCCCCCACCGCATCAACCGCGTCGGCTCCATGTTCTGCCTCTACTTCATCGACCGCGACATCCTCAACGTCGATGACGTCGTGGCCCAGGATTTCAACGTCTTCAAAAAGTTCTTCTGGTCCTGCCTCGACCAGGGCGTCTACCTCGCCCCCTCCCCCTACGAAACCGGCTTCCTCTCCCTCGCCCACACCATCGGCGACCTCGACGACACCCTCACCGTCATGAGCACCGCCCTCGACAAAATCTGATGACTCCCCCGCACCTCCAGCGCTACCTCCACGAGCACATCCCCCTCACCACCGCTATGGCGATCCGGGTCGTCTCCTGCGGGGTCGATGCCGTGCACCTCTCCGCCCCGCTCGCCCCGAACATCAACCACCGCAACACCGTCTTCGGCGGCAGCGCCTCCGCCCTCGCCATCGTCTCCGCCTGGTCCGTCGTCCACCTCTGCCTGCAGAACACCCCGCACGCCGCCGCCCGCATCGTCATCCAAAACAACTCCATGGCCTACAACGAACCCATCGACTCCGACTTCGCCGCGATCAGCCCCGGACCCGACCGCGATCAATGGCAGCGCTTCCTCAAAAGCCTCCAGCGAAAAGGCATCGGCCGCATCAAACTTCGCAGCACCATCTTCGCCGCCGGCGCCCCCGCCGCGCAGTTCGAAGGCACCTTCGTCGCCATCGCCCCCAACCGGTAGGGGACGGTCGCTCCGCGCCGTCCGGCGGTTCCTCCCACTCGCCTCCCTCCCCCCTTCGCATCGCCCACACCCCGCGTCAATACCCACCCTCCGCGTCCCAACGGGACGCCACATACAAGCCCGGGGCAAACCCGCAAAGCGGGTGCAGCCCCCTTGGACTGCGGCAGCCTGCTGCCGCTTTACCCAGTGGCAGCCTGCTGCCGGTCTTCCACCTCCCGTCCCCCCATCTCCCCGCGTCCCTTCCGGACGCCTCATGCCGCCCCCCTCACACACTTCCCTCCCTCCACAAAAAGACCCCGCCACTGCGGGGTCTTCTCAAATCAATCGTTAGCCTCAGCGCAAACTCAAACCAGCGCCTCCAGCTTCGCCTTCAGCGAATCCTTCGAGTGGTTCGAGCCAACCATCGACTCCACCACCGCCCCGCCTTTGAAAATCAACAGCGCCGGAATCGAGGACACGTTGTATTTCGCCGCCAAGGCCGCTTCCGCGGATACATCCACCTTCCCGACCTTCGCCTTGCCGTCCACTTCCGTGGCGAGGGCGTCGATCACCGGGCCGATCTGCTTGCAGGGGCCGCACCACTCCGCCCAAAAGTCCACGAGGACCGGTTGACTGGATTGTAGAACCTCCGCTTCGAAGTTGTCGCTGGTCAATTGTAGAGCCATGCCCGGACTATGTACGCAAAAGGGGCGGCGTCAAGCGCCGCCCCCTGAGAGGAGAATTGGGGAAATTATTCCGGTTAAAGTCCCGGAAGATTCCACGTCATGATCTCGATGGCGAGAACAACGCCCCCAAGGACGGTCAGTATGATTGGAAATGCCATGTTATGTATTTAGTTGAAAAGTTTGTCCCAGCCTTCCCAGGCGGAGGTGGTCATTGCCTGGAAACCTAGGACGGCGAGTGAGCCGATAAAGGCGATCACGGAAAGAAGAATCGCCACCCGATCCGGTGCTTCCTCCGCCTCTTCCTCATAAGCGGTCTGCAACGTAGCCGAGGTCCGGCCCAACGCGGTCGGCGCACCCAAGGCCTGCGTCGCCTGCCCCAACTGCACGGTGGCCTTCGGCAATGCCGTGGTCATCGGCGTCCCGGGCGTGTTGAGCGCCTGGGTCTTGAGAGGGGCGGACTTGGGAACCGAAGGAGCACCCGGCATTCTCAACTGCACGGTCGGCGCAGGAACGGGAGCTTTCGGCGAACCCGGCGCGGACGGCGCCGCACTCCGCAACGGGATCGTCGGAGCAGGGGCCGGAGGTCTCGGAGCCGCAGGCTCATTCCCCGCATTCTGAACGCTGTCAGTGGTCGCCTTCAGCGTCACCCGCACCGTCTCCTTCTTCAAGGGAACGGCCGAAGTTTTCTTGGTCGGCTTTGGCGGCTTGGGAGGCTCGTTATCGGAATCGCTCATAGGGATCGGTCGTTGCCGGCAGTCGTCTCCTCCTGCCGAGTAAGGAAGTTAAGGAAAACTCAGCCCAACCTGTCAAACCCGCAAGCCAAAAAACTAGGGAACCCCGGCAAATTTACCATGTATTCGAGCCCCCCCCCCCCCCCCCCCCCCCCCCCCCCCCCCCCCCCCCCCCTTCCTCCAGAGCGTCCATCCGCCGTGGTGAACGGCTGTTGATCAGCAAGCTGGCAAATGGTCATGCCCACAGCCTGACAGCCCCGCCCCCTCCAGAAACTCGACTTCCACTTCAACCGCGACCGCATCGCCACCCTCGTCGTCTTCCTCCTCGCCGTCACCGCCTGGATTCTCAGCGGCCCCCTCAGCAAGGCCCTCGGCATCACCAGCAACTTCGACAGCATCATCTCCATCGCCGCCCTCGTCCTCCTCTGCGCCCTCCAACTGGTCCGCTGGCGCGACATCGACCGCACCACCGACTGGGGCGTCCTCCTCCTCTTCGGCGGCGGTCTCACCCTCAGCAAGGTCCTCGAATCCACCGGCTCCAGCGCCTACCTCGCCGAACTCCTCCGCACCTTCACCGAGGGCTGGCCGTTCTTCCTCCTCGTCGGGGCCGTCGTCCTCTTCGTCCTCTTCGTCATCTTCCTCACCGAACTCTCCAGCAACACCGCCACCACCGCCCTCTTCGCCCCTATCTTCCTCCAAGTCGGCCTCTCCCTCGGCCTCGACCCCGCCAAACTCGGCCTCCCCCTCACCCTCGCCGCCTCCTGCGCCTTCATGCTCCCCGTCGCCACCCCCCCCAATGCCATCGTCTTCGGCAGCGGCCTCATCCCCCAAAGATCCATGATGCGCATCGGCCTCCGCCTCAACCTCGCCTTCGTCGCCATCCTCACCCTCCTCAGCGCCTTCCTCTTCTGACCCACCGGGAGCGCCGGCCTCCAGACCGGCCCCATCCGTCCGGCTCCCCGGCGACCTCTCCCGCCACGGAGGGCCATCCCACGATAACCGGTGTCGCCAACTCCCCCGAGAGCGACCCCTCGACCTCTCCCGCCCCGGAGGGGCACCATACGGTAGCCGGTGGTACCACCACCGGATCATCCACCCGCTTTCTCGACCAGCTCCCCGGAGGGGCGCGGTAAACCGTCGCATCCCCTTCCCCCCACTCCATCCTTGCACCCTCCTCATTCTCACCTAGCGTGACCCCGCTATGAACATCCGAATCTTCACCGCCCTCGCCGCAACCGCCCTCACCTTCCTCACCCTCGCCCCCCGCGCCGATGCCCACTGCCAGATCCCCTGCGGCATCTACGACGACAACAACGTCATCGACTCCATGCACACCGACTGGGAAACGATCCAAAAAGCCACCCAGCAGATCACCGAACTCTCCAAAGACCCCGCCGCAAACGCCCACCAACTCACCCGTTGGATCATCAACAAGGAATCCCACGCCCAGGCCATGCAGGACAAAGTCCTCAACTACTTCCTCGCCCAGCGCCTCAAGCCCGACGACGCCGACAAGGACGCCTACCTCAAAAAGCTCCAACTCTGCCACAACATCATCGTCACCGCCATGAAGTGCAAGCAGGCCGCCGACCCCGCCGCCGTCGACACCCTCCACAACCTCATGCACGACTTCGAAGAAGCCTTCGGCACCAAGGAATAGCCCCCTCCCTGGGAGCGCTGGTCTCCAGACCGGCCCTACCAACCCCAGCCATCTCCCCACCAGCGGCACGTTCCCCCCGGAGCGTCCCGCTTTTCCTTTCCCCCGTGCCTGCCGCATCCCCCGTGCCTGTGGCGTCTCGCCGCAGGCCGTTCCCGTGTCATCCTGCCGCGATCCCTCCCATCTCCTCCCATCTCCCCCTTGAAAATTGGACCTTCCTTCGCTTGCTATCCATTGCCTTGGCGACGGATGGTTCGACATTGAGTGTTCCTCCCCACCCTCAGGCCTCCGGGCTTTGTCCTCTGCCTTCCGCCCTCCCCCTCCCTACCAGAGCTATCAGCGGTCAAATTCCCCTCTCTCTTCCCCTGCTTCCCCACCCCGCCTCCTCCACACACTCGCCAAAAAACTCCCGATCAAACAGTGGTAAAACGCCGAGATCGCACAAGGCACCGCCGCCAATGGCGCCACCACCAGAAAGTGCGTCCGAGCCAACGAGGCTCCCAAGCCCGAATTCTGCATCCCCACCTCGATCGAAATCGTCCGGCAGTTTTCCTCCGCCACCCGAAACAACTTCCCCCACCCATACCCCAATCCAAACCCCAGCACGTGCACCAAAAACACCGCCGGCAACAAGGTCCCCGCATGACTCACAATGTCCCCCTTCTTCGCCCCCACGATCGCCCCCACAATCAACACGATCACCAACACCGACACCACCGGCGACACCTCCTTCACCATCCCCAAACGCTTCCCGCAATACCGGTTGATCACCACTCCCAGCACCACCGGCAGCAACACGATCGACACCATCGACCACACCATCGCCAGCGCATCCACCTGAAACGGCACCGCCACTGATGCATAGACCTTCGTCAAATACGGCGTCAACCCCACCGCCAGCATCGTCGAAGTCATCGTCATCAAGACACTCAACGCCACATTCGCCCGCGCCAGATAGCACACCACATTCGAGGCCGTCCCCCCCGGACAACAACTCACCAGAATCACCCCCAGCTTCAGTCCATCCTCCAACCGGAACAGCGTCGCCACCCCCCAGCCCACCGCCGGCATGATCACAAACTGCGCCCCCACCCCGATCACCACCTGCCACGGCACCCGGAACACCTTCCCGAAATCCTCCATCGTCAGCGTCACCCCCATCCCCAGCATGATCACCCCCAACCCCAGATCGATCAGCGTCACCTCACTTCCCCCCACCTTCCCCAGAAACCACGTGAAGTGCCCCGGCCAAACCCACGCCCACCCCGTCCCCAGGATCGTCCACAACCAGAACAAGTTCGTCACCCGCCGCAGCGCCTCCACCATCGTCCCGCCATTCTCTACCACGCCCCGGCCCTTCTCAAAGCATCAATCCCCCATCCCATTCGCGTAAATTCGCGTCCATCCTGACCTCCATAGCAAGCGAAGCGCGACGGCTGGTTCGCGGTTCCATCCTCTCCGGGCTCCGGGCTCCGGGCTCCGGGCTCAAACCAACCTCTCCAAAAACGCACTCGCCAGACTCAGCACCAAAAAGAACCCGCACATGTCCGTGCACGTCGTCAAAATCGGCCCCGAGGCCAGCGCCGGATCCACCCCGAACCGCTTCAACCCCAGCGGCACCAACCCACCCAACAACACCGAAAACACCGTATTGAACGCCAAAGCCCCCGCCACCACCCCGCCCAAATAGACGTTCCCCTTCCACAAAAACGCCGTCAACCCCAACAAAATCCCCAGCACCACTCCGTTCACGATCCCCACCGATCCCTCCTTGAACGCCACCCGCAAAAAATCCAGCGGCCGGATCACCCCCAGCGTCAGTTCCCGGATGCTCACCGCCACCGCCTGATTCCCCGAGCACCCGCTCATGTCCGAGACGATCGGCAAAAACACCGCCAGCGCGATCACCGCCTGCAAGGTCCCCTCAAAGGTCGCGATCACACTCGCCGCCAACAGGTTCAACAGAATATTCGGCGCCAACCACGTCAGCCGCCGGAAGCACCGACTCCAAAACGGCATGCTCCGCAACTCCTCTCCTCCGATAATCCCGCTCAACTTCAGAAAGGCATCGGTCTGCTCCGTGCTCGCCGCCCTCCGCACCGCCCCCCGCGACAACACCCCGCACATGCGCCCCGTCTCGTCCACCACCGGCAAACCTAGGAACGCCTTCTCGTCAAAGATCCGCCGCAAGTCCTGCAACGAGGTGTCCACCCTCACCGATAGCGGCTTGGTAATCATCACCTCCCGCACCTTCCGCTTCCACGAGGTCCGGACCAGATCCAACACCGGCAACACCCCGGTCAACACGCCCTCCCGGTCGATCGCATACGCATACTGCACCTCCAGATCGGAATCCTCATCCGCCTCCGCCCCGATCCCCCGCAGCACCTCCTCGATCGTTGCCTCCTCCCCGAACGCCAGAAAATGCTGCACCATCAAGCCCCCCGCGCTCTTCGGATCAAACTCCAGCCGCTTCCGCAGGGCATCCGAATCCTCCACGTCCTCAAACTCCTTCAGAATCGCCTCCGATTCCTCCTCGTCCATCTCCCGCAAGAGCTCACCCCCCAACTCCTCCGAAAGCTCCTCCATCACGTCCGCCGCGTATTCCGGGGACAACTCCTCCAATATCTCGATCGCCTGTGCCGGCACCAGATGCTCCAACAAGCCCGCCGCCTCATCCGCCCCCATCAACTCCAGCAGGCGCTGCCGCTGCCCCATATCCAGGCGCGAAAACATCCGCCTTTGCTCGTCCGCCCCCAGCGGATCAATCACCTCCATGATCCCGTCCACATCACCCTCCTCCAGCAGCTCCACCACCACCTCCCAGGGCTCTTCACTCTTCACGTTCTCCTCCGACAGCGTCTCGTTCATGGGGATTTCCAGGGGCTTGATTCAGACCAAACACGTCGGCCCTCCCCATAGGTAACACCCACCACCCAACCCCAAAGCCCAATCTCCCGTCCCAGCATCCCGCGCCCACTTTCAGACTTCCAGCCTCCCAACTCCGACCTCTGGGTTCCGACCTCTGGGTTCTGGTCTCTGGGTTCTGGGTTCTGGTCTCTGGGTTCTGGGTTCTGGTCTCTGGGTTCTGGTCTCTGGGTTCTGGTCTCTGGGTTCTCCCCCAATACCCAATATCAAAAAACCCCATCCTTGCCTCCGACCACGCGGTCGGTAAGACTCCCTCCATGTCCACCCGCGTCCGCGACCCGAAACGCACCCGCCGCAAGGTCCTCGAAGCCGCCTACCGCGAATTCTACCACCACGGCTTTCAAGGCGGCAGCCTCAACAACATCGTCAAGGAGGCCGGCATCACCAAAGGTGCCCTCTTCCACCACTTCCCCGGCAAGAACGCCGTCGCCTACGCCATCATCGACGAATTCCTCCTCCCTGCCGTCCAAAAATGGTGGGTCGAACCACTCGCCCAGACCGAGGATCCCATCCCCGCCATCAAGGAGGTCTTCCGACGCTTCCGCCATCGCGTCGAAAAGGAGGAACCCACCATCGGCTATGTCACCAACGGCTGCCCCATCTGCAACCTCGCCGCGGAAATGTCCCCCCTCGACGAAGGCTTCCGCACCCGCCTCGATCACCTCTACTCCCTCTGGCGCGGAGCCATCGCCGACGCCTTGAAACGCGGCCAGGCCAACGGCAAGGTCCGCCCCGAAGTCCGCCCACCAGAAGAAGCCTCCTTCCTCGTCTCCGCCATCGCCGGTACCGCCGCCACCGCCAAAACCTCCCAACAACTCTCCCACTACCAGGCCTCCTTCCGCGCCACCAACCGCTACCTCGAAGCCATGCGCGCCTGACCACCATTGCCGCCTCCCAAGTCCAGGATGGTGGGGGACGGTCGCTCCGCGCCGTCCGGCTGTTTCGCCTCCGCAAGTGGCATTCTCCCTCGATCAATCCTCTCCCCGACGTCCTCAGCTTCAGATGCGCACAAGTAGCTCCTCTCCACCAGACGACGCGGAGCGGCCGTCCCCCCAGCAATGAATACCTCCCTCCCGCTCCCCGTCCGGGAGCAACCCGTCCTGCAAGCCCCAGGTGCCGGCCTCCCGCCGTTCGAATCCTGGATTCTTACCAAAGCGGCCGCCCCATTGGTCTCCCGCTTTTTGGCCCGCCCCCAAGCCCGCCGCCTCTTCATCCGCGAAGGCGAACGCATCATCTACCTCCTCGAGGATGCCAACGAATACCGCCTCAACGAATCCGTCCTCATCAAGCGCCCCATCGGCATCGAGGACAGCAGCCGCGCCTGGTCCCTCAGCGAAACCGCCGAGCACGTCATGATCGTCGGCAACGGCATTCGCAACCTCATCATCCAACTCTGCAGCGGCCACCGCCCCGGCGGCAAATTCAACGTCGCCAAAGTCAAACCCCTGGGCGGCCTCGGCACCGACGCCCGAAAGCTGATGCGCCAATACCTCGATCGGTTCACCCGGGACCTCGACAACCTCCGCTTCCCCAAACACCCCACCTACCTTCACCCCTGGTACGGCGAACTCAACGCCACCCAATGGTACCAATACGCCGCCCTCCACCACCGCATGCACCGCATCCAGGCCCAACGCATCGAGTTCGGACTCCTCAACCAACTCTGACCAGCGCGGTTTCACAAGGACGGTTTCACAAGGACAGGTCAGTAAACGGCAGGGTTTCACAAGGACAGGTCAGTAGACGGCAGGAGTTTCGCTGGGGTTTCACAAGGACAGGTCAGTAAACGACAAAACGACAAATGGACCTTGACGGAATAGTGTTCGCATGAGTATCTTTCGCATATGGCCAAGCCGAGATACATTGCACCCTGGCATCGGGAGGGGCTGGAGGGGGCGGATTTGAAAGCGATGAGCCCGGAAAGTGTGGAATTGTTGGCCTCTTTGAAGGGGAAGCCGGCAGTCTACCACTGCGTGTCGCGTGTGGTGGGGCGCGAATTCGTGTTTCAACGCGAGGAGCAGGAGCAGTTCGTGAGGTTAATGCGGCGATACGAGAAGTTCGCCCAGGTGAAGATCTGGAATTATTGCGTGATGAGTAATCACTTCCATCTGTTGTTGGAAGTCCCGGCCCGTCCGGAGTGCGGTGGGGCGAGTTGGTCGGATGAGCGCTTGCTGGATCATCTTTCGAGCCACTACGGGAAAGGCAAGATGGCGGAGTTGCGCTGGAAATTGGAGCAGTATCGGGAGCAGGGTAATGAGGCGGCGGCCGAGGCGTTTCGGCAGAGGTTTTTTGCCCGGATGTGGAGCTTGTCAGGGTATATGAAGGACCTGAAGCAGTGTTTCAGCCAGTGGTTCAATCGAAAACACGGACGGCGTGGGGTGTTGTGGGAGCAGCGCTTCGACAGCGAGTTGGTGGAGGACGGGCACGCAGCACGCCGGGTGTCGGCCTACATTGATTTGAATCCGGTGCGGGCCGGGATGGTCAAGGATCCCAAGAGCTATCGATGGAGTGGCTATGGGGCGGCGATGGGCGGAGACAAGCAGGCGCGGGAGGGCTTGTGGTTGATGATGTGCGAGGAGGCCGCGACGCGGATGAATGCGAGCCGGGCGGCGGAAGAGTTGTCCGATTGGAGCTCGATGGCGCGGAGGTATCGGGTGTCCTTGTTCGAGGAAGGTGAGGAGCAGGGGCGGGACCGGAGCAAGAAGAGGGCCGGGATCCCGGCCAAGCGGGTGGCAGAGGTGATCAAGAGGGGAGGGCGCTTGAGTGAGGCGGATTTGTGCTGGTGCCGGACGCGCTATTTTCTGGACGGGGTGGCGATCGGGGTGCGGAGTTTTGTGGCGATGAATTATGAGGCGACGCGGGGGTACTTTGGACCGAAGCGGAGGGATGGGGCGCGCCGCCTGCGCAAGGTGGAGTCGAGTTTGTGCACGTTGCGAGATTTGCAGAAAGAGGCGGTGTGTGTGAGCGGGAGCTGGTAGTTGCTTGGTGAACGCAGACAAGAGGTGGTGCGCGGAGAGCACCGCTGGGATCCAGATACGAAGTCGTGGAGGCGGAAATGCGCCCTGTGTGCGTCATGGCCCCGCGAGAGGACGCGAAAAGGGGAGAGGGCGGGGTCATCTGATGACCATGGAGTAGAATCGGCGTAGCCGAGGGGGAAGCCAGGCCTGAGAATTGGACGAGAGGTAGACAGTGCAACTCCTCCTCGTTCCTCCTCGTTAGATGACCTGTCCTTGTCAAACCTTCCGTCTATTGGCCTGTCCTCGTGAAACTTGTCTCGTGAAACTCCGGCCTCCTCAACCAACTCTGACAGGCACTACCGCCGCCGCCCCACCAATCCTCACCCCGCGAGAAGCAACAGCACCACCACCCCCGGCTCCGGAACAGCCCTGATCCCGGACACCGACTCAATCCACACCGCATAGAGCCCCAAATTCGTCGCCCCACTGAGATCCCCGTAGTCGCCGTCCCGCGTCACGTCCGGAGCCAAGGCTCCCTGAAACCTGTTGATCCCCACCAGATACGAAACCTCGCCAATTTTCACAAAAACCCCTCCCCCACTGTCCCCCGGCGTCACGTTGCCCTCCAGACTCGTCGGATTGGGATCCGACCCCGGATCGGAATTGTCGGTGCCCCCCGGCCGATCAAAGTCCGCCACAAACGCCGTTCCCGGAAGCCCAAACTGCCCCATCGAATCGATCACGTTGGTGAAGCCCCGCTTCGCAACGAGCCCCGGAACCTGACCGGACAACCCCGTTCCCCCAATCCCAAACCCAACCCACGTCGCCTCCCTGCCGAGCACATCGGTCGGCGATCCAAAGCCAAACATCTCCACCGGCATCACCCCCACCACCGGATTCGACAACTCGATCAAGGCGAGATCATGCGCCCCCGCCGAGAAGGAAAAGACGTAGCCCGGCGCAATGGAGATGTTCGTCGAACTGTAATTCGCTCCCCCAATCGTGAAGATCGCCGACGTGGCGAAAGCCCCGATGTGTCCCGCCGTCAGCACCCAGCGATCACCGATCAGCACCCCCGACCCATCCAGGAACCCGTTTCCATCCACCCGTCCCACAGACGGAAAGAGCGCCCCCAGCGCCTGATAGTCCGCATCCGACACCCCCGGTGCATCCGCAGCATCGAGAATGGTCGAGGCCTCCGACGCCACGGTTCCCAGCAGGATAAAAACAGCGACTAGGCTCCTACTCATCACTGCCGGATTTCTACCAAGGGGCTGCCGAAAGAACAATCGCCGAGTGCATCCACTCCCCCCCTCACTTCCCCGCCCGATAACAATCCAGCCGCGCCCCCAGGCGCACATACAGGCTGTCATGCGCCACCGCCGGCGTCGCGTCGGCCCAACTCACCTCCTCCCCCGGCTTCAGATCGGCGCTGGAGAGCAGCCTGAACTTCTTCCCCACCTCCGCCACGAACATCTCCCCCTCCCGCGACAGACAGTAAAGCTTCCCGCCGATCAACAACGGCGAGGCATGAAAATTCGCCATCAATCGCTCCTTCCAACGCTCCTCCCCGGTCAACGGATCCACCGCCATCAAGGTCCCTCCGTCCTCCAGCACGTAAAGCGTCTCGCCATCCGACACCGGCGTCGGCACATACGGTGCCTTCTTCCCAAAACGCCACGCCACCTCCACTCCTCCTCCCTTCCGCGCATCCGGCGGACGCACCGCAAAGAAGACCCCGTTCTTGCACCCCACCGTCAACAGCGAGTCCTTCGCTCCACTTCCCGCAAGAATATCGACCGGCGAAACAATGGTCCGCTCCTTGAACACGCCGGGCAGCGCCCAGATCTCCTTCCCCGTTTCGAAATCCAATCCCCGCACCCCCACACTGGTGCTCACCACCACGACCTCCTTCTCCTCCGATCCATGCCGCTTCCGCACCAAAGCCGTGGTGTAGGTGGCCTTCTCGGTCTTCTCCGGATAGTCCGTCTTCCACACCGGCTTGCCGGTCTTCGCCGCCAACGCCACCACATAGCCGCCGTCCTGATGCAGATGCTCCAGCACGACCTTCCCGTCCTCCACCACCGCTTGCACATTGATCCCATGCTGCCCCTTGAAGGCCCCGATCTCATAGGTCCACTGCTCCTCCCCGCCGTGCGAAAACGCCGAAAGCATCGCCACCCCCTTCTTGGAATCAAACCAACTCACCACCACCACGTCCGCATCCACACACGGCGTCGAGGCCGCCGCATTGTTCATGGTGTGCGTCCGGTAGTTTCCCGTCCGCAATTCCCTCGCCCAGCGCTTCGCCCCGGTCCTCGCATCCAGACAAATCAGGCGCACCACCCCGTCCTCTTTCGACTCCCCCGTCACGAACAACGTCTCCCCCCACACCACCGGCGAGCTGCTCCCCGTCCCCGGCAGTGGCACCGACCAGGCCCGCGTTGTCTCATCGCACACGGTCGGCACACCCTGATCCTCCGCCACCCCCGATCCCCCCGGCCCACGAAAGCGCGGCCAACGCTCCTCCGCCTGCAGCAACCCTCCCGTCAAAACAGTCAACAGCAGCATTCCGTGCAGTCCAAATTGCGTGGTCGTCTTCATCATTTCGTGCGGACCAAGGCCCTAGTCCGATTCGCAGTCTGAAGACCCGCCGCAGCCCCGTCAATGCGCCCGAATAATCAGCCCAACCCTCAAAACAATCAGTCTCCATCGGTGCAATCAGCGAAATCAGCGGTCCATCCCTCCCCGACAACCAAGGAACCCGAGTCCCCCACCGCAATTCCGCTTGCCGCCCGGACCGCCTCCCGCATCCTCCCCCCATGACCATCGACGAGATCACCACCCGCATCTGCGCCTTTCGCGATGCACGGGACTGGATGCAGTTTCACAACCCCAAGGACCTCGCCGTGGCCATTGCCCCCGAGGCAGGCGAGTTGATGCAGCCCTTCGTCTGGAAATCCCCCGCCCAATCCGAAGAGGTGGCCCGCGAGAAAAAGGACTACCTCACCGAAGAGGTCGCCGACATCGCCATCCTCCTCTTCGAGTTCGCCCACAACCTCGGCATCTCCGTGGAGGATGCCATGCTCGCCAAACTCGCCAAAAACGAACAGCGCTATCCGGTCGAGAAGGCTCACGGCTCCAACGCCAAATACAACGAGCTATGAGCGATCCCGACACGCCTCAACCCCACCAGCGCCGCGTCCGCTACAAGGGCAAAAACCCGCGCCGCTTCGAGGACAAGTATAAGGAGCACAACCCCGATCTCCACCCCGAAACCGTCGCCAAGGTCCTCGCCAGCGGCAAAACCCCCGCCGGTCAGCACGTCCCCATCATGGTGGCCGAAATCCTCAAAGTCCTCGCCCCCCAACCCGGCGAACGTGCCGTGGACTGCACCCTCGGCTACGGCGGCCACGCCGCCGAACTCCTCAAAGCCATCCAACCCGGCGGCACCCTCCTCGCCCTCGACCAGGATCCCCTCGAACTCCCCAAGGCCGAGGAACGCCTCCGCGCCCTCGGCTTCCCCGACCACGCCCTCCGCTGCGAACGCACCAACTTCGCCGCCCTCCCCCGCGTCCTCGGCGAGATCGGCTGGCCCGACGGCGCCGACCTCATCCTCGCCGACCTCGGCGTCTCCTCCATGCAGATCGACAACCCGGCCCGCGGCTTCAGCTTCAAGCACCAAGGTCCCCTGGACATGCGCATGAACCCCAACAAGGGTGTCTCCGCCGCGGACCTCATCGCCAAGCTCGACGGGCCGCAACTCGCCACCCTCCTCCGCGACAACGCCGACGAACCCTGCGCCCCCCTCCTCGCCACCGCCCTCGCCAAACAACACTTCCAAAGCACCGGCGCCCTCGTCCAGGCCATCGACCAGGCCCTCCCCCCCTATTTCGACTCCGAGCGCAAACAAGACACCCAACGCCGCGTCTTCCAAGCCCTCCGTATCGCCGTGAACGACGAATTCAAAGTCCTCGACACCTGCCTCCGCACCCTCCCTCACTGCCTCCGCCCCGGCGGCCGCCTCGCCGTCCTCACCTTCCACAGCGGCGAGGACCGCCGCGTCAAAAAAGCCTTCCAGTCCGCCCTCCAAGCCGGCCACTACGCCGCCATCAGCGAATCCGTCCTCCGCCCCACCTTCACCGAACTACGCGACAACCCCCGCGCCTCCTCCGCCAAACTCCGCTGGGCCCGACGGACAGCGTAGCCCCTCCCCCCCGCCCCAAAACTTCCTCCTTGCCGCCTCCCACCCGCCATCCGACCTTCCTCGAATGCCATACCGTTGGATCACCCTAGCCCTCCTATTCACCGGCCTCTCCACCGCCCTCGCCGACTGGCCGCGCTTCCGCGGCCCCACCGGCGACGGCCTCTACCCCCCCCGGGCCGATGGCAAACCACACGGCTTTCCCACCACCTGGAGCGAGGACGAGAACATCGTCTGGAAAACTCCCGTCGAGGGTCGTGCCTGGTCCTCCCCGGTCATCATGGGCGACCAGATCTGGATGACCAACGCCACCGAGGACGGCCTGAAGATGTTCGCGGTCTGTCTCGACAAGGCCACCGGCAAAAAAATCCACGACCTCCTCCTCTTCGAAAACAAGGACCCCGAAGCCCTCAGCAACAACGTCAATGGCTACGGCTCCTGCACGCCGACCATCGACGAGGAACGGGCTTACGTGCACTTCGGCAGCTACGGCACCGCCGCCCTCGACCGGACCACCGGCAAGGTCGTCTGGGAACGCCGCGATCTCCCCTGCCAACACTTCCGCGGACCCGGGTCCTCCGTCGTCCTCTACAAGGACACCCTCATCCTCTCCATGGACGGAATCGACGTCCAATACCTCACCGCCCTCAACAAAAAAACCGGCGAAACGGTTTGGAAAACCGACCGCACCACCGACTTCGGCGATGTCGAAGCCGGTGGAAAAATCCGCGGCGACGGCGATTATCGGAAGGCTTACAGCACCCCCAACTTCGTGACGGTCGAGGGACGCGTCCACCTCGTCAGCGCGGGCGCCAAGGCCGCCTATGGCTACGACCCCGATACCGGCAAGGAGTTTTGGAAAATCACCTACAACGAATACTCCACTGCCGCGAGTCCCATCTTCGTCGGCAACAACATGGCCATCATCAACACCGGCTACGGCAAGTCCCACCTCCTCGGCGTCCGCCTCGACGGAAACCTCAAGGGCGACGTGACCGGCTCCCACATCGAATGGGACATCTTCAAGCGCATCCCCCCGCTGTCCTCTCCCGTGGTGGCCGATGGAAAAATCTACACCACCTCCGACCTCGGCATCCTCAGCCGCATCGATGCCGCCAGCGGCGAGATCGAGGACCACCTCGCCCTCAACGCCCGTTTCGCCTCCTCCGGCGTCTTCGCCGACGGCCTCCTCTATTTTGCCAGCGAGGAAGGCGACACCAAGGTCGTCAAACCCGGCGCGGAGATGGAGGTCATCGCCACCAACACCCTCGACGACGGCTTCATGGCCTCCCCCGCCCTCGACGGCAACTCCCTCTACCTCCGCACCCGCTCCCACGTCTATCGCATCGGGAAGTGAGCGATCCAACAAATGAAATTACCTCGTGACCATTGAAATCTTAAGGGCGATTGGTTGATTCCTCCGACGCTCCCTTCGCCGCCTCCGTCAAGGTCGCCCCCTCCCCCCGCCCGTCCCCCACTCCTCCTGGAGGTGTAGTGCGCCCCCAGGGTATGCAGGCAGAGAAAGAGAAAGGCTAGGAGGTAAGAAGTGCGGGAGAGGACAAACCAGCGGGCCGTAAAAAGGAGGAGCGGCAACCCAATCCCCACCAGGACGTTCTCCAACCACCAATCGTCTGGATGGAGAGGGTTGATGGCCCAGCCAATCCACCACACAACGAACAGAACCCCAAGCACGGGCAGGAAGCGGCGATGAGTGGCGGGCAGGGCGGACACGGTAAACTTCGTTGCCGGGACACCCCGACCCCAAGCATCCTGCCGCGTCCTCCCCGCCCTGTCGAGCCCCCCGGCATTTAGGATTGGCCTCCCGGCCGGGACCACGTCAACCTCCACCCTGTGATCTCCCTACCCAAGCTCGGTCCCTGCCTCGCCGCATTCCTGCTCTCCGCCTCAATTCTGCCAGCCGTGGAACCTGCCACCGCGCCGCTCCTGCACTTGACCGCTCCCACCGACTACCAGGTCTGTCAGCGCGGCACGCGAACGGAGGGACGAATCCTCGTGGCCGGCACCTGGGACAGCCAGGGCGCGGGATCTGGCACGCTGCAGGCACGACTTCTCGGCGAAGGGCTGCCGGACTCTTGGCGGACACTCAGTTCGATCGAGGGAGCCACCGGCAAGTTCCGCGCCTCCCTTCCCGCCCCGGCCGGCGGATGGTATCGTCTGGAACTCCGCGTCAACACCAACGGCACCATCCACGGAGAAGCCGCCGTCGATCACGTGGGCGTCGGCGAGGTCTTCCTCATCACCGGGCAGTCGAACTCCGCGAATCACGGCGAGGAGAAACAGCAACCCAAGTCCGATCTCGTTGCCGCGGGCCACAACGGCACCTGGCAACCCGCCCACGATCCGCAACCCGGTTCCAGTGGCGGGGGCGGCAGCTTCATCCCCGCCTTCGGCGACGCCATGGTGGCACGGTTCAAGGTGCCGGTGGGCATCATCGCCACGGGCGTGGGCGCGACCAGTGTCCGCGAATGGCTGCCATCCGAAATCCCCTTCCCCAACCCACCGACCCTGACTGGAAACGTCACGAAACTCCCGGATGGCACCTGGCAAAGCAATGGCGCCCTCTTCAACCGCCTCACCGATCAGATGAAACAAGCGGGCCCCCACGGCTTCCGCGCCGTCCTCTGGCACCAGGGAGAATCAGACGCCACCCAGAGCGACTCCACCCGCACCCTGCCCGGGGCGCTCTACGAAAAAATGCTCGGACTGATCATCCACCAAGCGGACCGTGAGGTCGGCCGAAAGATCCCTTGGTTCGTGGCCCAGGCCAGCTACCACACGCCGGACGACACCGGTTCCCCAGACATCCGCGCCGCACAGGCCGCCCTGTGGAAATCGGGCCTCGCCCTGCAGGGGCCCGACACAGACGCAATGACCGGCCCCCTCCGGGAAAACGACGGCAAGGGAGTCCATTTCAGCGCCGCCGGACTCCAAGCCCACGGCATCGCCTGGGCGGACAGGGTCTCGCCGTGGCTGGAGGGGCAGCTGCACAAGCCACAACCCCTCCGCGTCTTCATCCTCGCCGGGCAATCCAACATGGAAGGCCAAGGCGTCGTCTCCCTGAACGACCCGAACAACTACAACGGCGGCAAGGGAAACCTGGAGTGGTCCATGCAGAACTCCGCAAGCAAGGAGCGGATGCGGCACCTCAAGGACGCCAACCGCAACTGGATCGTGCGGGACGATGTGGAAATCTCCTTCAAGGCCCACGATGATGTCCGCAAGGGCGGCCTGACCATCGGCTACACCGGCTATGGCGGCAGCAGCCACATCGGCCCGGAACTCCAGTTCGGTCATGTCGTGGGAGACTTCTTCAGCGAGCCAGTCCTCCTCATCAAGACCGCCTGGGGCGGCAAAAGCCTGCAAACAGACTTCCGCCCACCCTCCGCCGACGGCGAAACCGGCCCCTACTACACCCAAATGCTCTCCGAAGTCCGGGAGGCCCTCGCCGCAATCGGCGACCACGAATTTGTGCTCGGCGGGTTCGTCTGGATGCAGGGCTGGAACGACATGATCTCCCCCGCCGCCACCGCGGAATACGAGGCCAACCTCATCCACCTCGCCGCCGACATCCGTGCCGAGTTCGACACCCCAACCCTGCCCATCGTGATCGGCGAACTCGGCAACGGCGGTCCCGCGAAGGAAGGCGACAACATGGCGATCTTCCGCGCCGCCCAGGAACGCGCCGCCGCGAAAATCCCCGGAGCGCGCTTCGTCCGCACCCACCAATGCGCCCGTCCCGCAGAACTCTCCCCAAACCCCAGCCACGGCCATCATTGGTTCGGCAACGCCGAAAGCTACTTCCTCATCGGGGACGCCCTCGGACAGGCCATGATCGACCTGCCGAGCGAATGAAGCGCCCTCTCCATTGAAATTTGCTCCGGGCCGCTCTTGCTGCTAGGCTCCGGCAATGTCCGGCCCATCAAGACTCCGCCCCGAATGCAAAGTCACCCGGGACGAGGTCTCGGAAGATCTCCAGTTCGTCACCGAAGCCACCGACCGTGAACTGCTCGGCGGTCCAAACCGCCGCTGGCGGGATCTCTGCCTCCTCTTCGGCCTCATGCGCGACTTCCTCCGGGGCTTCCGCGGACTGCACTTCGTCGGCCCCTGCATCACGGTCTTCGGCTCGGCCCGCTTCGATGAGAATCACCGCTACTACCAGATGGCGCGGGAACTCGGCGCAAAGATCAGCCACCGCGGATTCACGGTCATGACCGGCGGCGGACCGGGCATCATGGAGGCCGCCAACCGCGGCGCAAAAGACGCCGCCGGCCGCAGCGTCGGCTGCAATATCGAACTACCCAACGAACAGGGCCACAATCCCTTCCTCGACCGCTGGGTCACCATGAAGCACTTCTTCGTCCGCAAGGTCCTCCTCGTGAAATACAGCTACGGCTTCGTCATCATGCCCGGCGGCTTCGGCACCATGGACGAAATGTTCGAAACCCTCACCCTCATCCAGACCCGCAAAATCCGCAACTTCCCCATCGTCGTGATGGGCCAGGACTTCTGGCCGGAAATGCGCGCACTGATGGAGCGCATGATCAGCGGCGGCACCATCAGCCCCGGCGACCTCGACCTCATTCTCTGGACCGATTCGGTCGATGAAGCGGTGGCCCATCTCGCCAATCGTGCTGAACATCAGTTCGGCGTGCGCTCTTCGAAGATCCCCAAAGGCAACATCCTCCTCGGGGAGCGCGAACTGGCCAATTGACGCATCCCAGCCTCCTCCCGGAAAAGTATCGATTGAGCTCCCCCCCATCCGGCCCTCTATTGTCGGTGCCATGATCACTTCCAGACTCACCGACACCGGAATCCTCATCGTCCAACCCTCCGAATCCCTCACCCGGGAGGACTTCCTCGCCCTCACCGAAAAGGCCGACTCTTGGATCGAGGAAAACGGTCCCCTCAAGGGCCTCCTCATCGACGCCCACTCCTTTCCCGGCTGGAAGGATTTCGCGGCCTTGCAGACCCATTTGAAATTCGTGCGCGATCACCACCGCAAGGTCTCCCGCATCGCCGTCGCCTCCGACAGCGGATTCCTCGCCGCCATGCCGGCCCTCGCCCGTCACTTTGTCAGCGCGGACATCCGCCGCTTCGAGGCGGATGAAACCGCCGAAGCCCTCGCATGGATCGAACGGCCTCCCGCGCAACCCGCCCACACCATCCGCCATGCCTGGTTTCCGAAGGAAAAGCTGATGTGGTTGGCGGTTGATGGGAAAATCACCACCGACGAATACAGAACGTTCCTCACCTCTCTCGAAACGATCCTCGCCGACTGCTCGCCAATCTCCCTCCTGATCGACCTGGAAGATCTGGAGGGCGTGCAACTCGGTGCCATGATGGCCGACTTCAAATTCGGCCTCACCCACCTGAAGAGCTTCCGACGCATGGCCTTGATCGGCGACAACAAATGGATCCACCGCATCGCCGGCCTCCCCAATCCCTTTCCCATCGAGATCAAGGCCTTCCCCGAAGGCGAGGAATCCGACGCGTGGGAATGGTTGACCGCGTGAAGCTCCACGAGCGCCACCGGGCTGGCCAAGGGCGGACCCAAAGTCTATCCCGACATTCCCGAATGCATCAGACCGCCCTCACCCTCCTCTCCGCCCCCGCATGGCAGGAGCGCATGGCCGCCCACCGCGCCCGGGCCTTGGCCTGGACCCAGCCGATGCGCGATCGCCGGGCGCGCCGCGAATCCCATCCCGTCCTCGATTTCCTCCACACCTACTACAGCTTCTCCTTCGGCAAACTCGAACAATGGCATCCGGGACTCGGCGTCACCCTGCAGGAGGCCCCCGACCTGCCGCGCATCTTCAAACGGCCCCCTTACCAACGTAGCGACGATGGCCTCCACCTCGATACCACCCACCTCCCCGACAAAAAGCGCAAGCAACTGACCTGGATCCACCACCTCCTCGTTGGCACCCAACACCGGCCTCCCAACTTCGCCTGCCACGGCCTCCACGAGTGGGCCATGGTTTACAGCGGCACCGAAATCCGCCATCGCGAAACCGTCCCCCTCCGCCTTCCGCAGGAGGCGATCGATGCGCTGGTCGATTCCCATCCCCTCTGCTGCACCCACTACGACGCCTTCCGTTTCTTCGCCCCCTCCACCCGCCCCCGCAACAAGTTCTTCCCCGACCTTTCCGACCGCGGCGACAACGAGCAACCGGGCTGCATCCACGCCAACATGGATCTCTACAAATGGTCCTTCAAGGCAATGCCCTGGATCGGCAGCGACCTTCTCTGGAACTGCTTCCAGTTCGCCACCCGCTGCCGCGAAATCGACATGCGGGCCAGCCCCTACGATCTCCGCTCCCTCGGCTACGCGCCGATCCCCATCGAAACCGAAGCGGGCCGCCGCGAGTACGAACGCGAGCAACTCGCCCTCATGAACGCCGGCCGCCCGCTGCGGGAGCGACTCATCGCCGCCCTGGAGAATGTCCTCGCCGCCCCGCCTTCCTCCGCCCCATAGTCCTCCCCGTCATGCTTCCGCGTCTCGCCTCGTTCCTCACCGCCCTCCTCCTCCTCTCCTGCGCCTCCACGCCCAGTCCACCCAGCGTTTCCCCCGGCACCGGCACCCTCCTCTCCCACGAGGTGGTCATCGATCAGCGCAGCGGCTTTCTTTACACCGGCAACGCGAACATGAGCGGCCCCTTCCCCACCGACCGCACCACCCACCTCCTTCTGCAGGTCAGTTCGGACGGCGAACCCGCCGCCAACCCCGCCGCAACCCGTCTGCTGGCCGCCTTCCCCAAGGAACTCCCTCACACCGCCTCCTTCCTCCCCGATGGCGAAAGCAAGGGCATGATCCGCGCCGCCGGCGGTCGCTTCGAGGCCTTCGGCAAACTCAACAACGAGCGCACCGAGTTCACCGGCACCTGGTTCTTCGACGACCTCGAGGGCGGCAACATCCACATCGCCCCCCGCCGCACCATCTTTCCCTGACCTTTCCCCTACCAAATCACTTCAGATTTATCTACAGAGCGGCATGGCATCACTCCCCAACGTCCTCGCCGAACGCTACGCCTCCGCCGCGATGTGCAACATCTGGTCCCCCGAGGGCCGCATCGTCCTCGAACGTGAATTCTGGATCGCCGTCCTCAAGGCCCAGAAGGACCTCGGCCTCCCCATCAGCGACGACGCCATCGCCGCCTACGAAAAGGTCAAGCATCAGGTCAACCTCGAGGCCATCGCCGAACGCGAACGGATCACCCGCCACGACGTGAAGTCCCGCATCGAGGAGTTCAACGAGCTCGCCGGCCACGAGGAGATCCACAAGGGCATGACCTCCCGCGACCTCACCGAGAACGTCGAGCAACTCCAGGTCTTTTCCTCCCTCAAGATCATCCGCACCAAGGCCGTCGCCACCCTCGCCGGACTCTCCCGTCGTTCGAAGGAGTGGCAGGACCTCTTCCTCACCGCCCGCACCCACAACGTCGCCGCCCAACCGACCACCTACGGCAAACGCCTCGCCATGTTCGGCGAGGAACTCCTCGGCGCCTTCCAGCGCTTCGAGAACCTCATCGGCAGCTACGCAGTCCGCGGATTGAAGGGCGCCGTCGGCACCCAGATGGATCAACTCTCCCTCTTCGGTGGCGACGCAAAGAAGGTCGCCGATCTCGAACAAAAAATCTGCCGGCACCTCGGCCTCCCCGCCGAGTGGACCAACGTCGGCCAGGTCTATCCGCGCTCCCTCGATTTCGCTGCGGTCTCCGCTCTGCTCGAACTGACCTCCGGCCCCTCTTCCTTCTGCACGACCCTGCGCCTCATGTCCGGCCACGAACTCGCTTCGGAAGGCTTCGCCAAAGGCCAGACCGGCTCCAGCGCCATGCCGCACAAGATGAACGCCCGGTCCTGCGAACGGGTCAACGGCTTCCACGTCATCCTCAAAGGCTACCTCACCATGGCCTCCGGCCTCAGCGGCGTCCAATGGAACGAAGGCGACGTCTCCTGCTCCGTGGTCCGCCGCGTCATGCTGCCCGACGCCTTCTTCGCGGCAGACGGCCTCTTCGAAACCTTCCTCACCATCCTCAACCAGATGGATGCCTACCCCGGCGTCATCGACAGCGAGAACAACCGCTACCTGCCCTTCCTCATGAGCACCACCATCCTCATGGCCGCCGTCACCGCCGGCGTGGGTCGCGAAACCGCCCACGCCGCCATCAAGGAACACGCCGTGGCCACCGTCAACGACCTCCGCGACGGCCTCATCGCCGAAAACAACCTCCTCGACCGCCTCGCCGCAGACCCACGCATCCCCCTCAGCCGCCACGATCTCACCGTCCTCCTCGAATCAGGTCGCGAAAACGTCGGCCGGGCTCGCGAACAAGTCGCCAGCTTCAATACCTCCGTCCACACCATCACCTCCCGCTTCCCCGACGACGCCACCTACAAGCCCAGCGACATCCTGTAAGCGATGAGCCATCACGAGGACCACGAGGCCGATCACACCCCGGAGGCCATCCGCAAACGCCTCAGCGAGGACAACGCCCAGGGCTTCCTCAAGGACTCCATCTACGGCGCCATCGATGGCGCCGTCACCACCTTCGCGGTGGTCTCCTCCGTGGCCGGGGCCGGACTCAACAGCGGCATCGTCATCATCCTCGGCCTCGCCAACCTCCTCGCCGACGGCTTCTCCATGGCCTCCGGAAATTTCCTCGGCACCCGCGCCGAAAACCAGGCGGCCCGCAAGGCCCGCCGCGAAGAGGCCGAGGAAATCGACAAGCACCCCGAAGGCGAACGTGAGGAAATCCGCCAGATCTACGCCGCCAAAGGATTCGAAGGCGAGACCCTCGAAAAGATCGTCCAAACCATCACCGCCGACAAATCCCGCTGGCTCGACACCATGCTCCAGGAAGAGCACGGCCTCACCGGCCCTCAGCCTTCACCTCTCAAGGCCGCCCTCGCCACCTTCTTCGCCTTCCTCGTCATCGGCGCCATCCCCCTCTCCCCCTACATCGTCGATCTCGCCGATCCGGACATCCTCGGATCCCCCTTCCTCCCCGCCTGCATGCTCACCGGTATCGCCTTCTTCGCGGTCGGCGCGATGAAAGGCCGCGCCGTCGATCAACACTGGCTCCTCGGCGGCCTCGAAACCCTCGGCATCGGCACCCTCGCCGCCAGCATGGCCTACGCCATCGGCGTCCTCCTGCGCCCCCTCGCGGAAGGACTATAAAGCAATCTTCTCTCTTGCTGGTGATCGCAGCGCGGTGCTCTACAGCCTGCTCATCAGCGCCCGGCACCACGGCGTGGCTCCCGAAGCCTACCTGCGGGATCTCCTCAAGCGTCTCCCCGGCTGCAGCACGGACTCGGCCGCCCTGCGCGAGCTGCTCCCGGAGCAGTGGGCCGCCGCACATCGATCCGCTCCAGCCCCGAGCGGGATCCCAGCTATGGCATCAGCACAGCCACCACCTCTCCGCCGCCAAATCCCCAACGGGCCGGTCGGCCGCTTACGTTTCACAAGGTCAGGGAAACGAACGGGGGCAGGGTGATTTGTTGTTAGGAGAGCAAATGTCAAAATGTTCTGACAGACCCCTATTCCGTGTTTTCCCCATGCGGTTAGCGCATTTCCACAACCTGCTGCCCTTCCGAAAATGCGGTGACCACCGCTGACCAATCCCTGTTCAAGCGTGTCAGAAGATCCGTCGTCCGGCAATTTCCCATTCGCAGCCAGAGCAGACGTCCGTTATCGCCAATACGTGTGGCCAGGATGAAAAAATCCTCGTCTTTTGAGATGACGATCCGCTCCTCCTCAATTGCCTTTTTCCAGATCGTGCGATCATCTGCCTGAGCCATCCCGCAATCCAACAGGTGAACCGCATCGCAGTCCCGTCTTCTTAACCACCTTGCCAGGGTTCCCGGCAACTGGGCATCGACAAGGAACTTCATGCAGCCCCGGCGATCACCGTGTGGTCAGTCTGGTGCGCTGCATACGTGAGTGCCGCGACGATGTCGTCCGCCTCAAGGAACGGATAATCAGTCAGAATCTCGTCGTTCGAGGCTCCGGAGGCGATCAACCCGAGCACATCGCTCACCCGCAGCCTATACCCGCGTATGCAAGGCCGCCCGCCACATTTGCCAGGTTCCACCGTGATGCGCTCCAAGAGATTCATAACGTGTGTAAACTATTGCAGGCTCCACCGCCCCGCAAGACATTACTAGCCTCGCTCCCGCAGCGCGGAAGCCAGGAAAATGGGATCAGTCGAAACCTTCCCCCTCTCCGAAGAAGTCGAGGCGATGAGCTTTTTTTCCCAACCGATCCTTGTCCCGCATAACGCGCATCCAGCATTCGCCATTCTCTGACAACTGGCAACCAGCGCTACGCGCCCTCCTCATCCCGCGCCAACAGCCACAGCACATCCGAGAGCCGGTTCAAAAAGACCGCCACATTCCCATTCGCCACGCCCTCCCCCAGCGCCAGCACCCGCCGTTCCGCCCTCCGGCAAACCGTCCGCGCCACATCCAGGTGCGCCGCCACCAAGCTCCCCGCCGCCCCCGGCCGCGCCCATCCCTCAAAGTTCAACCCCTTCCCCTCCAGACGCGCCGCTTCCCCATCCAACTCCACCACATCGGCTTCGCCCAACACAGGATAGCCCTTCCCCGCATAGCGCTCCGCATCCTCCGGCAGGATCCCCAACTCCCCCATCAAACCCACCAGTCGTCCCTGCAGACGATCAATCAAGTCCACCGTCTCCGCCGCCCCACCCGTCGCCCCACCCGTCGCCCGGACCACCCCGAGCGCCGCATTCAACTCATCCACCGCCCCCACCGCCTCGATCCGCGGATCGGTCTTGGCTATCCTCCTGCCAAACAACAGAGAGGTCTCACCGTCGTCGCCCGTTCTTGTGACAATGCTCATCGCCTCCCCACGTATCACAATTCAGCCTCCCCGCAATCCTTCCCGCTCATGAACACTCGCACGAGCGAAACATCCACCGCGTCGAAGCCCTCGACCTCTGCCAGGTCATCGACTTCTTCGCCCCGCCCTACGACCCCCAACGCAGCGCCAAGAGCACCTTATTCAACGTCGATCCTGAACACTTCAAAGGCAAACAAGGTCTCCACGAGGCCACTCTGGCCTAGCTTTCAGGGAAAGATTCCTGCAACTTTCCCCCGCACGGGGGGTTTCATCGCGCGGAGAGGCCAGAATCGGCTTTCCCAACCCTCCCCGAAACCGCAAACTCACCACGTTCATGAGCACCCATGACCACGATTTGGACCACGACCCCGTCTGGGATCTCGTGGACCGCGCCCAACCGCAGGAGGCCAGTCCGCTCTTCTCCCGCAACGTCATGCGCGAAATCCGCCTCGCCGAATACGGACCGGCACCGTGGTGGAAGCGCCTCCTGACCTCCAGACCTCTCATCGCCAGCAGCCTCGCCGCCGCCACCGCCGTCGCCATCCTCGTTTCCGTCAAGGGCTCCGGCCCCGCCGACAACTCCGGCCTCGCCGATCTGCCCCCCGCTCTGGACACCCCCCTCGCCGAACTCCACGACGAACTCAATCAAGAGCTCCTCATGGCCGCCGCCGAAGACCCCAGCCTCTTCTCCGACGAACAGCTCTTGGCGTTGCTTTATTAATGTCCCGCGTGCCCCGCGCTTTCATCTTCGACCTCGACGGCACCCTCGTCGAATCCCTCACCGGCATCGCCACCGCCCTCAACCGCGCCCTCACCGCGCAGGGCCTCCCCACCCACGAGGAATCCGCCGTCCGCCACTTCATCGGCAACGGCTCCTGGATGCTCTGCCGCCGCGCCGCGCCCAACCGGGACGACCCCTCCATCGACGCCATCGAAGTACGCTTCTTCCAAGAATACACCACCGCCTGGCGCGAGGGCACCCATCCCTTCCCCGGCATCGTCCCCCTCCTCGAAACCCTCACCGCCCAGGGCTCCCCTCTCGCCATCTTCTCCAACAAGCCGCACCCCTTCACCATCGACATCGTCGCGGCTCTCTTCCCCACCATCCCCTTCACCTCCGTCCTCGGCCACCAACCCAACGCCCCCCGCAAACCCGATCCGGCCGGTGCCCTCGAAATCGCCGCCGCCTTTCAACTCCCCCCCGCCGACATCCTCTTCGTCGGCGACTCCACCGTCGATTTCGAAACCGCCGTCAACGCCGGCATGCCACCACTCCTCGTCGACTGGGGCTACCACGACCACGCCGCCCTCGCCGCCACCGGCGCTCCCGTCCTCAGCTCGGCGAATCAGTTTCTCCCATTCCTGCAAGCGCCTCATCCAAAATCTTGAGATACTCCTCCCGCGGGACCTCCACCCCACCGAATTGCCGCAGGTGATCAGTCATCCACTGCGTGTCCAACAACACTGCACCCCGTTTCCGCAACCACTCCACCAAATGCACCAAAGCGATCTTGCTCGCATCGGCCTTCCTGCTGAACATCGACTCCCCGAAAAACGCCCCACCCAAGGCCACCCCATACAGCCCGCCCTGCAGCCCCTCCTCATCCCAACACTCCACCGAGTGCGCAAAGCCCAAGTCGTGCAGCTGGCAGTAACTCTCCACGATGACCGGATCAATCCACGTCTCCTCCCGCCTCCCGCAACTCTCCATCACCTCCCGGAAGGCGGTGTCCATCCGCACCTCGAAGGGAGCGCTCTTCATCCGCCGTTCCAACCCATGCGGGATGTGAAAATGCTCGTCGAGCGGAATGATCCCCCGCTGCAGCGGGGAGAACCACAAGATCTCCCCCTCTTCAGCCATCGGAAAAACGCCCTCGGTGTAGGCGCCCAGGAGGACGTGAGGCGGGATGATCTCCATGTCTGCCCCCAGACTACCCACAGAAAAAAAAGAGCAAATCCTTTGTGCGTTTTTGGCCCGCCGGGGTTAGTTCTTGGCCGTGGACCGACTCGTCATCAACCTCGCCGAGCTCCCCGAGGAGGGAAAGGACTTCGCCGGAGAACTCCCCGCCGAGCTCTTTGACCTCCCCGACAAGGACGTCCGCGCCCTCGGCCCCCTCACCTACCACCTCCGCGTCCAGCGCTTCGAAAACGAACTCCTCCTCATGGGCCACCTCGACGCCCCCTTCGAGTTCACCTGCGTCCGCACCCTCGCTCCCTTCAAAAAAAACATCCTCCTCAAAAATGCTGCACTTTCCTTGGAAATCAACGATTCCGGGGAAATGGATGTCTCCGAAGACCTACGGGAGGAGCTTTTGCTGGGCTTTCCCTCCTACCCGCGCTGCGACGAGGGGGACGATCCCCTGCCCTGCGAAATCGATCCCCGGTATTTAGCGGTGGACAAGGTCGCGCAAGGTGATGTAGAGAACCCGCCCGCTCCGCAAGGAGACAGCCGATGGGGCGCGCTCGACGCCCTCGAAGGCTCCCCAAACCAGCCAGACCAACAATCTTAACGCCCCTTCCACCATGGCCGTCCCAAAACGCAGAGTGTCCAAAATGAAGCAGCGTATGCGCCGTGGCGCAAACCGCTGGCGCAAACCGCAGCTCAAGTCCTGCCCCGAGTGCGGCAGCACCGTCCCCTCCCACATCGCCTGCCCGTCCTGCGGCACCTACCGTGAGCGGCAGGTTCTCGATGTGGAGGCGCTCTGAGCCGTTCCCAAGGACCAACGATTTCCGGCGGTGGTTTTATTTCCACCGCCGTTCTCGTATTCGGTCCTCTCCCCGAACACACTAGGCCATGAAGATCGCTCTCGACGCCATGGGCGGGGACAAGGCCCCCGACGTCGTCATCCGCGGGGCCAAGGACGCCCTCGCCCTCCAGAAGAGCATCACCGAACTCATCCTCGTCGGTGACGAGGCGATCCTCGCCGCAGAGTGCGAGAAGAACGAACTCCACGACCGCCGTGTCCGCATCGTCCACTCCACCGAGGTCATCGCCATGCACGAGTCCGCCGTGAAGGCGCTCCGCGCAAAGAAGAACTCCTCCATTTCCGTCGCCACCGACCTCGTCAAATCCGGCGAGGCCGATGCCGTCATCAGCGCCGGCAACACCGGTGCCGCCGTCGCCGCCGCCACCCTCAAACTCCGCCTCCTCAAAGGCGTCGAGCGGGCCGGCATCGCCTCCCCCCTTCCCAACGAATACGGCATCTGCAACATCCTCGACGCCGGCGCCAACCCCGAGGCCAAACCTTCCCACCTCGTCGGCTATGCCATCATGGGCTCGGTCTATGCCAAACACGTCCTCCGCGTCCCCATGCCCAGCGTCGGACTCATGTCCAACGGTGAGGAAGACGAGAAGGGCACCGCCTTCACCAAGGAAACTTTCAAACTCCTCAAGGAATTCGCCGACTCCGGCAAGGCTCCCTTCGAGTTCCTCGGCAATGTCGAGGGCCACGACCTCTTCCAAACCAAGCTCGATGTCTGCCTCTGCGACGGCTTCACCGGCAACGTCGTCCTCAAGGCCTGCGAAGCCACCGCCCGCGCCATGGCCACCTGGCTGAAGCTGGAATTCAAGCGCGGCCCCCTCCGCCTCATGGGCGCCGCCCTCGGTCAGGGCGCCTTCAAGGCCGTCAAGGACCGCACCAACTACGAATCCTACGGCGGCAGCCCCCTCCTCGGGGTCAACGGCGTCTGCATCATCGCCCACGGCTCCTCCTCCGCCCTCGCCATCCAAAACGCCATCCGCGTCGCCTCCGAAACAATCGCCCACCGCGTCAACCCCCACATCGAAGAGGCCCTCGCTACAGTGGCGGGACCGTCCCGGTCGCAGGCCTAATGCTCCGGCAAACCGCGCCCTGCTTGCCCCCCCTCCAGTCGCGTCGTCTTCAAAAACCACCGATTCGAGCCTCTCAGGTTCCCCTCGCGACGGAGGAAACCGATCATCCACTCCGCGATGACTCATTCCTTCATTCCCCTCCCCCACTTGCTGCTTGCCCCTTCGCCTTCCCTCCCCTTCACTCCCACCAATGAGCGGGACGGAGTCGCAAATGCCGGTCACCATCGCCGGAACGGGAAGCTACCTTCCAGAAAAAATTCTGACTAATGCCGACCTCGAGTCGCTGGTCGATACCACCGACGAGTGGATCACCTCCCGCACCGGCATCAAGGCGCGCCACATGGCCGCCCCGGGCGAACACACCTCCCACATGGCCACCAAGGCCGCCGAACGCGCCCTCCAACAGGCCGGCCTCGCCGCAGAGGATGTCGAACTGATCATCGTCGCCACCATCACCCCCGACACCCTCACCCCCGCCACCGCCTGCTACGTCCAGCAGAACCTCGGCGCTCACCGGGCCGTCGCCTTCGACATCTCCGCCGCCTGCTCCGGATTTCTCTACGCTATGAAGATCTCCAAGCGCCTCATCTCCGACGGCGCCTTCAAGAACGCCCTCATCATCGGCGCCGAGAAACTCAGCTCCTTCATCAACTGGGAGGACCGCACCACCTGCGTCCTCTTCGGCGATGGCGCCGGGGCCGCCGTCCTCCGCAAGGCGGAGGAGGGTGAAGGCCACATCCTCGCCACCGACATCGGCACCGACGGCGCACAAACCCACCTCCTCAACATCCCCGGCGGCGGCTCGGCCTGCCCCATCACCATCCAAAACGCCGACCAACGCCTCGCCACCCTCGCCATGCTCGGCAAGGAGGTCTTCAAGCACGCCGTGACCCGCATGCGCGACTCCGCCAACACGGTCATCGCACGCGCCGGCCTCACCGCCGCGGACATCAAGCTCGTCATCCCCCATCAGGCCAACCTCCGCATCATCGACGCCATCGCCGACCGCCTCGCCGTCCCCAACGACCGCGTCTTCGTCAATCTCCACAAATACGGCAACACCTCCGCCGCCGCCATCGCCATCGCCCTCGACGAGGCCCACCGCGAAAAAAGATTCGAACGCGGCGACCACATCATCCTCGTCGCCTTCGGTGCCGGTCTCACCTGGGCCGCCGCCGCCGTCAGGTGGTGAACCCGCCCCATGGCCTACCGCACTTCCCCCGACCCCGAGAACACCCGGATGCCATCAGGCATCCCCCACATCATCGGCAACGAGGCCGCCGAACGATTCTCCTTCTACGGCATGCGGGCCATCCTCGTGGTCTTTATGACCAAATACCTGTGGCTCATGAACGGAGAACCCGGCACCGCCATGGGTCGGGCCGAGGCAAACGAATACGCCCACCTCTTCATGATGGCCGTCTACTTCACCCCACTGCTGGGCGGATTCATCAGCGACCGCTACTTCGGCAAATATCGCACCATCGTCGCCCTGTCGCTCGTCTACTGCGCCGGACACGCCGCCCTCGCCTTCATGGGAATCCGCGGTGAAGCCGCCTTCTGGCTCGTCGCCGGCCTCGCCCTCATCTCTCTGGGATCCGGCGGCATCAAACCATGCGTGTCCGCACACGTCGGCGATCAATTCGGCAAATCCAACTCCAACCTCCTCACCACAGTTTTCAATTGGTTCTACTTCTCCATCAACTTCGGCGCCTTCGCCTCCACCCTGCTGACTCCGTGGCTGCTGGAGTGGTATGGCCCCCACCTCGCCTTCGGCATCCCCGGCGTCCTGATGGCCCTCGCCACCCTCGTCTTCTGGGCCGGACGAAAACGCTTCATCCATGTCCCACCCGCAGGCCCGGGCTTCCTCAAGGAACTCCGGAGCAGGGAGGGACTCGTCGCAGTAGGCAAACTCGGAAGCCTCTTCCTGTTTGTCTCGGTCTTCTGGGCCCTCTTCGACCAGCACGGCACCTCCTGGGTCTTCCAAGCTCAGGACATGGACCGCCACTTCCTCGGTATCGACTGGCTCGAATCCCAAATCGGCGCCATCAACCCCATCCTCATCCTCACCTTCGTCCCCCTCTTCACCCTCCTCATCTATCCCCAACTCGGAAAGGTGATCAAGCTGACGCCCCTCCGCAAAATCGGCGCCGGCCTCTTTCTCACCGTTGCCTCCTTTGCCATCGTCTCCATCGTGCAGGAATGGATCGATTCCGGAGAGCGTCCCAACATCATCTGGCAACTGCTGGCCTTCACCGTCCTCACCGCCTCGGAAGTGCTCGTTTCCATCGTCACCCTGGAGTTCGCCTACACACAGGCACCAAGGGCGCTGAAATCCATGATCATGGCCCTCTATCTCTTGGCCGTCTCCTTCGGAAACTTCATCGCCGCTCAGGTGAACCACACCATCCAGATCGACTCGCCCGCCACCACCGCCGTTGCCTCGAACGAGGGCCAACCACTCCCCGCCGATCATTCCGGCTTTGACGCGAAAAGCGGCACCGTCGATGACCTCCGCTTCGAGGAGAATGGCACCATCACTTCCGCCGCCTCGCCAAGCCTCACTCAGGCCGCCACGACGATCAAGGAACTGACCCTTGCCAACAAGGGGAGCTTCCCAACCAACGAGGTGGGGCAGAAGGCCGTCGCCAACCTCACCGATCCCTGGGGGAATCCCTTGAGATACCAGTTGCGGAACAGCCTCACCGCTCGCATCTCCAGCGACGGCCCCGACCAAACCGAGAAGACCCCCTGGGATCTTGGCATCCTCCTCACTCTTCCCACCCCGGAACCCGAGGAGAGCGAAAGCTGGACCGACGCCCTCCATCCCGAAGTCACCTGGCTCAATGAGCGAAAAGCCGCCCTGGGAATCTCCGAGCCATCCACCGACGCCAACGACACCGATCCAATCACCCTCGAGCACTTCGCCGGAGGCCAGGTCAAATTGGAGGGGGCCTCCTACTTCTGGTTCTTCACCTGGCTCATGCTCGCCACCGCCATCTTCTTCGTCCCCTTCGCAATTTTCTACAAACCCCGCACCTATCTCCAGGAATAGCCACCCTCCCTTCCGCGTTCCGATTCTCTCCTCCATCCACGCCCAATCGGGTCGGTTCGCGGTTCCCAATTCCGCATTCCGACTTCCGCATTCCGAAAATGCTCACCGACTCCCATTGCCACCTCGGCTCCCACAAATTCGCCCCGGACGAACTCGATGCCCTCGTCGCCCGCGCCGCTGCGGCCGGCGTCCACCGCCTCGTCACCATCTCCACCACTCTCCAGGACATCCCGCGCAACCTCGCCCTCGCCGAGCGCTTCCCCGCCATCTTCGCCTGCGTCGGCATCCACCCCTGCGACGTCCACCAAACCCCCGACGAATTCCTCCCCGCGCTCCACGACTTCGCCCGACACCCCAGGGTCGCCGCCCTCGGTGAAACCGGCCTCGACTATTTCCATCCCGCCCCGGAGGGATGGACCGATCACGACTATCACGCCCGACAGCGGGAATTTTTACACAAACACTTCACTCTCGCCGCCGAACTGAAGCTCAACGTCGTCATCCACACCCGCGACCGCAGTGGCGACCAGTCCTTCTCCGACGCCCTCGACCTCTACCAGCCATTCGCCTCAGAGGTGCAGGCCGTCTTCCACTGCTTCCCCGGACCCTTCGCCCAAGCCCAACGCGTTCTCGACCTCGGCGGACTGATCTCCTTCACCGGCATCGCCACCTTCAAAAAGGCCGAAAACGTCTTGGATGCGGCGATTCAATGCCCCTTCGACCGACTCATGGTGGAAACCGACAGCCCCTATCTCGCCCCCGTCCCCCATCGCGGCCAACGTTGCGAACCGGCCTTCGTCCGACACACTGCGGAGACCATCGCCGCCGCCCGACAAGTGGACCTCCCGACCTTTGCCCGACACACCGAATCAACCGCTGAAAAGTTTTTCAAATTTCAAATTTGAATAAGAGCAAGTCCCGGTCTCGTTACACCGATGATAAACGCAACACAGTTTTCGTTTCCAAATCCTCCACCAATATCACAAGCTCCACCCATGAAGTCCACCGCCTCCCTCCTCGCCATCACCGCCGTCGCCTTGAGTTCCTGTAGCTCCCTCGATCCGGAGTACGCCGAATACAAGAAGCAGAAGGAAGCGGAGGCCTCCGGCCAGTCTGCCTACAGCGGCAATGCCGATCCTTATGGCGCCGCGGCAGCAGCAAATCCCTACGGTGCGCCCGGACAAGGCGGCGGCGAAGTCGGCACCTACACACCGCAAACCCCCGCCCCCTATCAACCCCTCCCCTCTCCCGATCCCTACTCCCCGAACATTCCCTCCGCCCCTTCCGGTGGCTACCCCACCATCCCCGGACCAGCCGCCAGCGGCCCCGTCACCACCCACGTGGTCGTCAAGGGCGACAGCCTCTGGGGCTTGAGCCGCAAGTACGGCACCACCGCGGACGCCATCCGCCAAGCCAACGGAATGACCAACGACACCGTCGTCCTCGGCACCACCCTCCAGATCCCCACCCGCTGATCTACGGGCGCATGAAAGCTCTCGCCGTCCTGCTCTCCGCCGCCCTCCTCTGCAACGCTTGTGGCGAGGAGCCCCCCGCCGCACCGCCCGCCGCGGAAAAACCAGCCAAGGAAGCCCTCCTCCAAGCGCTTTTTGAATCGCAGGAGGCCGCTTCTCTTCAGGCCGCCATCACCGCCGCCCGGACCGGAGGGGTCAGCGAACAAGCCATCCTCGAGGCCCGCTTCGTCTCCCTGGTCGATCAGGCCGACTTCACCGCCCTCGGTGCCCTCGGAGACGAACTCCAGGAAGCCGCCGCCCACTTCAAGGTCGAGGACTCCGCCATCTTCACCGTGAAGGAGGAGTTCCTCGCCATCGTCGAATACTCCCGGGCCATGGCCGCCCTCGCCGCCAAGGACAACAAGGCCTTCAAGGAGCACATCAAGGAGGCCTTCTGGCTCAGCCCCAACCAGGCCGCCGCCTTCGCCCCACACATTGAACGCCTCCGCCTCAATGAGGCCATGGCCCAGCTCAAAATCGACTTCCAACTCCCCCTCACCCTCCAGGAATCCGGCAAGGCAACCTCCCTGGCCGAGGCCAGCGGCGGCGCCACTCATGTCCTCCTCCACTTCTGGTCCCCCTGGAGCGACGAATGCTCCGCCTTCCTCGGCGACTTCATCGCCACCTCCAACGAACTCTCCAAAAACGGCGTCGCCGTGATCTCCGTCCTCGCCGAATCCGCACCCGATGTCCTTCCAGACGCCACCGAGTTCCTCAACGCCGCCAAGACCAAAGCCGCCTGCCAATGGGTGCTCGACAACCCCGATCAACCACACAGCCGCGAACTGCGCCTCGCAAACGTCCCTACCTTCGCCCTTGTTCACAAGGACGGACGCGTTCTCTTCAACGGCCACCCGGCCGAAGACGAACTCTGGAATCAGCTGAAACTGGCCGTCCCCACCATCAAGCGTCCCGAGGTCCCTCCCCTTCCCTCCCCACCTCAAGAAGCTCCCCAACCTTAGTCGGACAGTTCGACTCAGACCACGAAGCCCATCTCCTCACTCGTCCAAACTCCCGCATTCAAAGATTCTGTTAGAAAACTTTTATGGAATTTTATCCGCGCCGCGTCAGGGACTTAAGTAAGTTTAAACTTGATTTACGGACACGCTTGCCCCTTAAGTCGCTCATAGCAGTTTTTCAAATCGTTCATGGCAGGCTTCACACTACCATCTGACCTCGAACTTCAGGCACTCTCGGTTCTCTACTCCGAAGGCCCGACCACGGTCGCGACGGTGCTCGGTGCGATGCCCGACGGCAAGGAACGAGCCTACACCACCATCCTCTCTGTCATGCAGAGTTTGGAACGAAAAGGATTGGTCAAAGCACAGCGGGACGGACGCGCCTACGTCTACCGCCCAATAAAAAGTCAAGAAAGTATCGTTGCACCACTTGCAAAAGATTTTGTGCAAAACGCTTTCGGAGGGAGCATCGGTAGCGCTATCCTCTTACTACTCTCGTCAGGGGTTCTTACCCCGGAAGAGAAGCTCGCTGTTCAAAGCGAGCTAACAAAACATAAAGCCATGGCTGCAAAGAAGAAGACCAAGAAGAAGGCACCTGCTAAGAAGGCTGCAAAGCGCAAGCCCGCTAAGAAGGCTGCGAAGCGCAAGCCCGCTAAGAAGGCTGCAAAGAAAAAGACTGCCAAACGCAAAACTGCCAAGAAGGCGGCCAAGCGCAAGACAGCTAAAAAAGCGACGAAGAAGAAGGCTGCTAAGAAAGCCGCTAAAAAGAAGCCTGCTAAAAAGAAGGCTGCTAAGAAAAAAGCTGCTAAAAAGAAGCCCGCTAAAAAGGCTGCCAAGAAAAAGGCAACCAAGAAAAAGGCTACTAAAAAGGCTACTAAGAAAAAGGCTACCAAGAAGCGTCGCTAATTCAAACACATGGGCCGGGAACCCACTCCTTGAGGAGTCCCGCTCCATCGCGTTTTTAACTTTACAGGAGAGGGGTGCTGTTCACAGCACCCCTCTTTTGCATCCCCCCCTCCCCCCAGCTCATCAAACTGGGGAGGAAATCCCTTAAATGAGATCTTTTAACCGCGAATTGTCGCCAATGGTCGCAATTATTTTGGGAGATGAGGTTGGATTCAATCAAGAAGCCCTCGATTTCGGACCCATCAATAGAAGGTTTCATCGAACATTCGTCTCGATTCGCGTCCATTCGCGGTTTTGCTCCCCAGATTGATCGCCCTGCTCCCCCCCTCGAAAAAAGCGTTGCGTCGCAGGGCCCCGCTCCCTACCTTCCCGCGGTTCCCAAAAAAAGCGCGGTTAGCTCAGGGGTAGAGCATCACCTTGACACGGTGGGGGTCACTGGTTCAAATCCAGTATCGCGCACCATTTTTCACTCGAGTATCGAGATACGAAAAATACCCTCCCCCGCCTCATGCGTAGTAGGGCGGTTCACCTGACTACCCACCCCCTCGTGCAGCCCCTTGCCGACCTCCCCCACCTGGTGAAGCTGCTCGACGACGAGGAGCCGGCCGTTCAGGCCGAACTCGCCGAACAATTCACCCACTGCAACGGCGACCTCAGCGCGGAACTACAGCAACTCAACATCCTACTCTCCCCCCGCGACCGCCTGCTCCTCTCCGACTTGCTCGGCCCGGGTCGCCGCCGTGCCCTCCGCTCCGAATGGTTCGTCCCCGATGGAGGCATCACCGATACCGAAAGCGGGTGGGCCACCTTCGAAATGCTTCTTCGCCTTCTCTCCGATCTTCTGCACGACGGCATCACTCCCCGCCCCGGCCTCATCGACGCCCTCGACGCCCTCGCCGATGAGGTCACCGTCTGCGCCGCAGACACCGACGAGGAGTCCCTCTGCGAATACCTCTTCGGCTCCGGCCGCTTCCGCAGCAACAGCTCGGGCTACTACAACCCCGAGAACTCCGACCTGCTCTGGATTCTCCAAAACCGAAAAGGGAATCCCATCGGCCTCACCGTCCTCGCCATGCTCGTCGCACGAAGACTGGACCTCGTCATCCACGGCTGCAGCTTCCCCGGCCATTTCCTCGGCTGGATCGGCAGCGGCGAATCATCCGTGCTGGTCGATTGCTACCACCGCGGCCGCCTCGTCTCCCTGCAGGAGTTGTACTCCAAACCCGCCCAGCTCTCCACGGAAGCCCGCCAGGCCATTCAACGACCCTGTTCCCTCCACGACATTCTCCAACGGATGCTCGTCAATCTGCAGTTCGCCCTGGGCCAGAACAATCGGACCAAGGACTCCGTCCTCGTCTCCGATCTCCTCGAGTCCATCGTCACCGCCTGAACCATGGCCCGGGCCGAAGATGCAGAGGTCGGCACACTCAAGGAGCACGCCTTCCTCCCCTCCCTTCCCGCCCGGGGCGCGGTCATCTGTCTCCACGGTCACGGCGACTACTCCTCCCGCTATGAGGAAATCCTCGAACCCTTTCTGCGCCGCGGCCTCCACTGCATCTCCACCGATCTGCCCGGCCATGGCGGGTCTCCCGGCAAACGCGGGTTCGTCCCCGACATGGCTTGCATCGACCGCATCGTGCGCGACAACCTCACCCGCGCCCGGGATCTTTGCCCGGATGGCCCCATCGGCCTCATCGGGCACTCCGTGGGCGGACTGCTGGCCCTGCGCGAACTCCTCCATCCCCAACACGACTACCGCTTCGCCTGGATCAGTTCGCCCCTCCTCCATCCCGAATCCACCCGCCATCCCTTCGTGGTCGCCTGTCTCCGGGCCCTCTCCAAGTTCTTCCCGGGCATCGCCCTGGACACCGGAGTGAGGGGCGCCTCCTGCCGTCATTTCGATGATGAACTCGAACAGGTGAAATGGACCTCCGGCCCTTTTCACAGCCAGATCAGCCTGCGCTGGGGCTGCGATCTCATCACCGCTGCCCGTGAAGTCCGCCACGGATTTGCCATCCATCCGGCCCCGCTTCCCCTCTTGTTCACCCAAGGCTCCGCCGATCCCGTCTGTGACGCGGACTCGCTCCGCCGCTTCCTCCAGGTAAGCAATTTTCCCAACGCCACCCACCTGGAGTTCGAGGAACAACTCCACGAGCCCTTCGTCGACTACGACCGCCACAGGGTCCGCGCCGCCATCGGCGCATGGATCGACCGCATCCTCGATATCCCAAACGCGAAGTGAGCCCAGCTCCAAATGAGGGTTGGATGATCAGGGCGATCAAGGAGTCCCCGCCAACCATCCCTTCAACGGACACTTAACCGCAACCCTTCCTCGGATACCCTTGACCGACCAACTTAAACGTTGAGCCAAATGATGCCGGCCCGGAACTCCTTTTTGGGCACTGCCATGCACCCCCTGGGAGGCCCGGGCCCTATGGCATTTCGCCGTCCGGATACAACTCGTGGAACTTCACCGCCTCCAGACCGACCGCAAGGGCCGTGCCCAGCAAACTCGTCGCGTCCACGGTCCGCGTGACCTGCGCGGCGGGCCGGGCCAACCCCAGAATCAACTGCCCGTAAACCCGGGCCCCCGCCACATGGTGCAACAGCTTCATCGCAATGTGCGCCGCATCGAGGTTTGGAAACACCAACACATCCGCCGTTTCCTTCGCCGCAAGCCCCGGTATCTTGATCTCCGCCGCCGCCGCATCCAAGGCCACGTCCACCTGAATCTCCCCATCAATCTCAATCTCGATCCCCGACACCCGCTGCTTCGCCAACTCCGTCGCCGCCACCACCTTGCGGGCCGAATCAGTCCCTGCCGAGCCGAGGGTGGAGTGACTCAACATCGCCACCCGGGGTCGCCGACCCAGATTGTGCCGCGCCAATAATCCGGTCTTCTCCGCGATCGCCGCAAGCTCCTCGACACTCGGATCAGGAATCATCCCGGTGTCCGCCAGATAGAGAACCCCCGCCGGACCAAAATGCCTGAGGTGCGGGGCCGACAAAACAGCCACCGAAAAGGCCTTGGGCACGCTCGGATCCGGTTTCACCATGTGCAACACCGCGCGAAAAACCGCCGCAGGCAAACTGAGGTTGCCTCCCACCATGGCGTCCGCCTGACCATACTGGATCATCATGCTGGCGAAATGATGCGGTTGTGCCACCACCTCGCAGGCGTTCGCCAGCTCCACCCCCTTATAGCGTTGAATCCTCCGCAGCCGCTCACAAAACAACGGCAGATCCGAAGCCACCGCAGGCTCCAGAACCTTCACAAAGGTCATGTCAATCCCCAGTTCCTCCCCCTTGGCCAAAATCTCCCTCTTCGGACCAAGCAAGATCGGCACCCCCACTTCCAGGCGCACCATCTCCTCCGCCACTTTCAAAACACGGGCATCACAGCCATCACTGAACACAATCCGCTTGGGATGATTCCGAAGCTTCGTAATCAGCGCTTCGGTAAAGACGTCCGCCTCTCCTAGAGCCAACCCGCCTAGGTCCGACCCTCTTATTTCTAACCTGGAATCCAACATTAAGAAGGGCCCTTGCGCCCACGCGAGAATCTAGTATCCCTTCCACGGTCGGACAACGCCAAAGGCTCCATTCGATCCAAAAGTTTCATGCCGGCCGATTATCACAGCCATACTCCCCTCTGCCGACACGCCGTCGGCGGACCCACGGAGTATGTGGAGGCCGCCCTCGCCGCCGGAATCACCGAATACGGCATCTCCGACCATGCCCCCGCTCTCCCCGAGCCCTTCGATGACTGGCGCATGCTCAGTGCGGAGTTGGAGCAGTACTTCACCTGGATCGAATCCGCCCGCACCCACGCCGCCAACCGCCTCCCGATCCGCGCCGGTTTGGAATGCGACTGGTTGCCCGATTGCGCGGGATGGATCGAAGACCTCGCCCGCCGCTACCCCTGGGACTACCTCATCGGCTCCGTCCACTACCTCGGCGACCGGTGGGACTTCGACAATCCCAAGTGGCTCGGCCGTTGGGCCGAAACGGATGTCGAGGCAGCCTGGTCCCGCTACTGGGAAGAGTATGCCGCCATGGCCGAAAGCGGCCTCTTCGACATCCTCGCCCACCCCGACCTCATCAAAAAATTCGGCTTCCGCCCGGAAGGCGATCTCCAACGCTTCTACGAACCCGCCGTGGAAGCCATCGCCGCCTCCGGTTCGGTCATCGAAATCAACACCGCCGGCTGGCACAAGCCCTGCGACGAACAATACCCCGCCCTCGACTTCCTCCGCATGGCCCGCGACGCCGGCGTGCCCTTGATCATTTCCTCCGACGCCCACGCCCCCGCAGAACTCGGCCGCGACTTCCTCCGCGCCATCGCCCTCGCCAAAGAAGCCGGTTACACCGAAACAGTCCTCTTCGAGGGCCGACAACGCTCAAGCGAACCGCTCTCTTGATCAAGCGAGGTGGAGCCAAATCCCCACTACCACCGGCGCGAGACTGCCCAGCAGCCCCATCCCGAATAGGAAGGGCCGGAGCTTGCGCCCGGTGACCGGATAGCCCAGCGCGACGATCACCGACTCCGCGTAAGGACCTAGGCAGAAGCAAATGTTCGCGCCCAACGCGAACAGAACGATCCCCACCCCGATCTGAATCAGCAGTGCCGTCGCCGCGGAAGCGTACCCGCCCCCCCACCAGACGTTGTCGTGGTAGAACAGCGTCGCAAACAGGATGCCGGGCCCCACCATCACCCCGTTGTAGATCAAGCGCAGCCTCTCCCAGGCGCGGACGATCCCCCGGGTCAGGAGAATGTCTCCCCGCTCCGTCAATGGATCAGGCGCATCCATAGAAACTGGCAATGGCCTCAAACACATCCTCCGCACGTTCCGGCATCTGCGGCAACTTGCCGATCACCAGGGGCTGCTCATCCTCCGGCACTTCCTCCCGCCCATGCGAGCCCTTCACCAGCGTCGCATCGAGCGGAATAACATCCAGCAGTCCGCGGAACCCCAGCTTCTTCTTCAGCAGGAACTTCGCCACCTTCCATTGCGGACACTTCAGCTCCGGATCGATGAACAACTCCACCGGATCATAGCCCGGCTTGCGGTGGATATCGATGCCCCGCGCATAATCAGGCGCCACCGCATCGTCCTCCCAAAAATAGTAGGTGAACCAAGCATCCGCTTCCGAAACCACCACGAAGTCCCCCCCGCGCTCCGCCCCGATCTCCTCCCCGAAACACCCCTCCCGCACCTCCGCCACCCCTTCCGTGGCCTCCAAAATCCGACGCACCTCGTCCTTGAGGGACCCATCATTCACATAAACATGCGCCACCTGATGATCCGCCACCGCAAACACCTTGCTCGCCCCGCAATCCAGCGTCTCCAGTCCCAACTCCTCCTTGATCGTGATCCACCCCGCCTTCCGCAAGACCCGGTTCAAATGCACCGGACGACTCACCGGGGAAATCCCATACTCCGACAACACCACCACCTCCACTCCCCGCGCTTCGTAGAACGCAATCTGTTCCCCCACCAGCGTGTCGATGGCCCGCAACTCCTCCCGCGCCTCCGCACTCCCCGGCCCGCACTTTTGCAGCACGTAGTCCAGGTGCGGGAGGTAAACGAGATTCAGATCCGGCCCATGCTTCTCCTCCACCCACCGCGCCGAGGCCGCAATCCATTTCGAAGACTCAATCCCCGACCGCGGCCCCCAGAAACTCGGAAACGGAAACTCGCCGAGCTCCGCCTTCAGCGCCTCGCGCATCTCAATCGGCTGCGTGTAAACATCAAACACCTTCCGCCCATCCGCGGGATACATCGGCCGCGGCGTCACCGACCAGTCCGCGCTGGAATACATGTTGTACCACCAGAACATCTTCGCACAGGTGAACCCCGGACACTCCCGACGCAGCCGTTCCCAGATCTTCTCGCCCCGCACCAGATGATTGCTCTGCTTCCAGAATTTCACCTCGGCCGCCTCCCGGTCATACCAACCGTTCCCCACAATGCCATGCCGCGCCGGATCCGTCCCGGTCAAATACGATGATTGCGCCGTGCAGGTCACCGCCGGAAAGGCCGGTGGAAACACCACCGTGTCCCTGCCTTCCGCAAACTTGACCAGGTGCGGCGTATCCTCGCCCAAAAGTCCCCGGCTGAGACCCACCACATTGAGAACCGCGAGACGTTTCATGGTGATCAGGCCGCCCGCTCAGACCGGCAGCTGTGCGGCGGATCGCTCCCTCAGCTCCTCCATGCACTCATCGAGACAGGACTCATCCAGTTCGTTCACATCAAACCCCTTGCCCAGTCCCTTCAACATCAGCACCGTCAAGCGGCCCCCGAGATGCTCCCGGAATTCCTCCAGGCCATTGAAGACCTCCCGCCGTCCACCGGCATCCCGCAAATCGAGGCTCTCATGCCAGACCGGCAGCAACAGCCCCTGCAACACCGCAAGGACCCTCTCGCTCTCCTCCGCCGTCAACCAACCCTGCCGCGAGGCATACAGTGTATCCAGAGCCACGCCCACCGAGACCGCCTCGGCATGACTGAGGGAAAAATTCGTCAACTGCTCCAGCTTGTGCGCGGACCAATGTCCGTAGTCCAGCGGCCGACTGCTCCCCGTCTCGAAGGGATCTCCTCCCAACGCAATGTGCCGGGCATGCAAAATGGCGGAACGCTCCACCGCCTCTTCCAACACCGCCGGCTCCAGCTTGCGCAAACCCTCCGTGTGCTCCTCCATCCACTCAAAGAACGCGCCATCCTTCACCAGCGCCACCTTCACCGCCTCCACCAACCCTCCCCGACACGCATCCTCCGGCTGCGTATAAAGGAACTGAAAATCATTCACCACCGCATACGGTACCGCAAAACTTCCAATGAAGTTCTTCTTCCCAAAACCATTGATCCCGTTCTTCACACCCACTCCGCTGTCATCCTGCGAAAGCGTCGTGGTCGGAAAGCGCACCAGCCGCACCCCGCGATGCGCGGTCGCCGCAGCCAGCCCGATCACATCCAGAAAGGCCCCGCCACCAATGCAGAACACATAGGAATGCCGGTCGATCTTGTTGCGCTCAATCGGCGAAATGCAATCCATGATCTGCGTCTTGCTGATCTTGCACGCCTCCCCTCCGGCCATCTCCACGATCTCAGTCAGCCTCACCCCTGCGATGGCCTCCAAATAGGACGCCAACTGCTCTTTGAGTGCCGGAAACTGCCGGACAATCTCCGACTCCACGTAAACCAGGACACGGCAGGACCGTCCCTTCTCGAAAAGGTCGCGCACCACCGGATTTCCGGACGCAAAGGCATCCTTCGTGAAGCGGATTCGATGACGGAAGGTCACCGGGATGTCAAAATCATACTGGGCCATGAATTGCGGGGGCTAGGTAGCCCACTCTACGGACCAACTCCAACGTTTCTTAGCGTCAACCGGCCATCCGGAGGCTCGAATCGCCATTCCCGGGTCCCCGGATCCCCCTTTTTGACTGGCCTCCGGAGGGTCTCTCCTCCAGCCTCGCGGAAAACCCACCGACTGCCATGAAACGACGCCAATTCCTCACCACCACCGCCCTCGCCGCAGGGGCCTCCGCCCTTCCCAGCCCCGCCCAAGAGGCCACCACCGCGCCCAGCCGCATCCTCCTCTCCCTGAAATGCGGGATGTGCAGGGATGGCAAAACTCTGGAGGAGAAATTCCAACTCCTCAAGGAACTCGGCTACGACGGCGTGGAACTCGATTCTCCCGGCGGACAAAACAAGGAGGAGGCCCTCGCCGCATCAAAAAAGGTCGGCCTCCCCATCCACGGAGTCGTCGATTCCATCCACTGGAAGACACGCCTCTCCGATCCCTCCGCAGAGATCCGCGAAAAGGCACTGCAGGGTCTCCTCACCGCCCTCGAGGAATCCCACGCCGTCGGCGGATCCGCCACCCTCCTCGTCCCCGGCGTGGTCGATCAAAACACCACCCACGATGAGGCCCGGGCGCGCTCCATCGAACAAATCCGCAAGGCCCTCCCCACCGCCGCGCGTCTCCGCATCCACATCCTCATCGAGAATGTCTGGAACGGCATGTTCTACGATCCGGATGGCGATAACAAGCAGTCCGCCGAGCAACTCGTGAAATACATCGACGAAATCAACAGCCCCTGGGTCGGCTCCTACTTCGACATCGGCAACCACCAGCGCTTCGCAAAACCAGCCGAATGGATTCGTCAACTCGATCGCCGCATCGTCAAAGTGGACGTGAAGGGCTGGGGCATCGAAGCCGGCTTCTGCAAGATTGGCGCGGGTGACATCGACTGGCCCGATGTCCGCAAAGCCCTCGCCGAAATCGGCTTCGTCGGCTGGGCCACCGCCGAAGTCGGTGGCGGCAACCGCGAACGCTGCGCGGAGATCCTCGCCAACATGCGCACCCACCTCCTCGGCGCCTGAACCCGCCCCCCCTCATGCCGGAGGACCAGCAACGCTTCGGCGGTATCGCCCGCCTCTACGGCACCGCCGCCGCGGAACGCCTCGCGCAAGCCCATGTCGCCGTGGTCGGCATCGGCGGAGTCGGCTCGTGGACTGCGGAAGCCCTCGCCCGCACCGGCCTCGGCAGGATCACCCTCATCGACCTCGACGACCTCTGCCTCACCAACACCAACCGCCAGATCCACGCCACCTCGGAAAGCTTCGGCCGATCCAAGGTCCGCGTCATGGCGGAACGCCTCCGCTCCATCAATCCGCGTGCCGAGATCAGGGAAGAGCACACCTTCTTCTCCGAGCGCTCCCTCGAATCCATTTTCGCGGAGCCCTTCGACGGCGTGGTGGATGCCATCGATGTCGTCCGCCCCAAGGTCCTCCTCCTCGCCACCTGCCACGCCCGGTCCATCCCCGTCGTCACCAGCGGAGGCGCGGGAGGACGACGCGATCCGTTTCAAATCAAACAAGCCGACCTGGCCCGCACCCACGGGGACACCCTCCTCGCCCAGGTGCGCCGCCTCCTCCGTGCCGAGCACGGCTTTCACGCCGGGAACTCCAAACCGAAGAAGTTCGGCATCCCCGCCGTCTTCTCCCCCGAAATTCCCGTCTTTCCCCAGTGCGATGGCGAGGTCTCTCCCGAACGCCCCGAGGGCCTCCCTCCCGGCCTGCGCTGCGACGCCGGCTACGGCACCGCCACCCACATCACCGGCAGCTTCGGCTTCTTCGCCGCCTCCCTCCTCATCGATCGCCTCCTGCAACCCTGACCGAACAAAAAAAGACGACCCGCAGGCCGCCTCTTTTGAAAACTTGGATGAGATGAGGCCTCGCCCCTATCTGGAACCCTACTTGACGCCCTTCTTAGAGAGCTTCGTCCCCCGGGTCGATCCCTGACGGGCCTTGAACTTCGGGTTGGTCTTGTTGACGACGTAGAGCGTCCCTTTGCGCTTCACGACCTGGCAACCAGCGTGACGGCGTTTCATGGAGGAGAGAGAGGAGAGAACTTTCATGGCACTTTCGTGTGGGGCGCGAACCCTACCCGCCTCCCTCCCCCTGTAAAGCCGATTCTCGCAAAAATCCCCCTGTGAATCCCCTGAATTCTATGATTTCTAAAGCTCCGCGGACGATATGGCCGAAAACTTCTACCAAACAGCCACCGAGGCCCCCGAATCCCCCTTCGACCTGTCCCTCCGACCCCCGGATTTCAAGGACTTCCACGGGCAGGACAAGGTCAAGGAGCGCCTCGTCCTCATGGTGCAGGCCGCCAAACAACGCGGCGACGTCCTCGAGCACATCCTCCTCTCCGGCCCCCCGGGCCTCGGAAAGACCACCCTCGCCAATATCGTGGCCACCGCGGTGGGCTCCAACATCCACACCACCTCCGGCCCCCAGATCGAAAAGGCCGGCGACCTCGCCGGCATCCTCACCAACCTCCAAAAGGGCGACCTCCTCTTCATCGACGAAATCCACCGCCTCCACCCCGCCATCGAGGAATACCTCTACCCCGCCATGGAGGACTACCGCCTCGACATCATCATCGACTCCGGCCCCTCGGCACGCTCCATCCAGCTCAACCTCCCCAAATTCACCCTCGTCGGCGCCACCACCCGCTCCGGCATGCTCACCGCCCCCCTCCGCTCCCGCTTCGGACTCGTCAACCGACTCGACTACTACAGCGTCGAGGAACTCGCCGTCATCATCGAACGCTCCGCCACCCTCCTCGGCATCTCCATCGACACCCCCGGTGCCAAGACCATCGCCTCCCGCTCCCGCGGCACCCCCCGCGTCGCCAACAACCTCCTCCGCTGGGTCCGCGACTTCGTGCAGGTCCGCTCCGACGGCACCATCCAGGAGGAAAACGCCGCCCAGGCCCTCGCCATGATCGACATCGATGAGGACGGTCTCGACGAAATGGACAAACGCCTCCTCGAAACGCTCATCTACAAATTCAACGGCGGCCCGGTCGGCGTCAGCTCCCTCGCCGTGGCCGTCGGCGAGGACGCCAGCACCATCGAAGAGGTCAACGAACCCTTCCTCATCATGCAGGGCTTCCTCAAGCGCACCCCCCGGGGCCGCGTCGCCATGGCCGCCGCCTACCAAAAAATCGGCGCACCCTTTCCCTCCGGCCCTCAGGGCGAACTCCTCTGATTTCCCTCCAATCCGTCCTTCGCCACCGAAATTGCTGCCGCTCGCCCCCGGCCCGTTGTAGAATCCCCCAGATGTCCGTCTCCGCCGAAGACACCCTGGCCCGCTGCCGCTCCGCGGGCCTCCGCCGCACCAAAGCGCTCGAAGAACTCATCGAGGCCCTCCACGACGCCGGAGAACCCGTCACCCTCGCCGATCTCTCCGACTCCCCGCGCCTCGCCTCCCTCTGCGACAAGGCCACCCTCTACCGCCTCCTCCACCGCCTCACCGACAAGGGCCTCGTCCGCCGTCTCGGCCTCCACGAACGCGCCGCCTACTTCACCCTCATCATCCCCGGTGAACACTGCGACTACCTCATCTGCACCCAGTGCGGTTCCATCGCCTCCATCAACGCCCCCTGCCCGGTCCACGAACTGGAGCAGGAAATCCGCACCACCACCGGATTCCAGGGACTCTATCACGAACTCGAATTTTTCGGCATCTGCCCGAAGTGCGCCTGACCCCCTCCCCGATGTGAGCGATTCCGATTCCCAACCCGCCGACCGGCTCCAACTCGAGTTCGAGCGCTACCTCACGGTTGAGAAAAACGTCTCCCCCCGCACCGTCGAAAACTACCGCCAGGCCCTGCGATCGGTCCATGACTGGATGGGCGGGCAGTTCAAGTCGTGGAAGGAATGCCTCCCCGACCAATTCCGCGGCTACCTCTTCGACTGCATGAAGCGTGAGCTGGCCCGCTCCACCATCCGCGTCCACTTCTCCGCCCTCCGGACCTTCTACAAGTTTCTCGTCCATCGCCACGCCCTTCCCGTCAGCCCGGTCGCCGAAATCCAATTGCCGAAGCTGGAGCGTTCCCTTCCCGTCGTCCTCACCGTCGCCCAGATCGACCACCTCTTCTCCCTTCCCCACACCATCCCCCGCGAAAAGCAGGCCCCCGTCTGGCTGCCCCATCGCGACCTCGCCATCCTCGAACTCTTCTACTCCACCGGCCTGCGCCTCTCCGAACTCGCCTCCCTCGACGTCAAGGGCATCGACACCCTCGGCTGCTCCGTCCGCGTTCTCGGCAAGGGCTCCAAGGAACGCCTCGTCCCCATCGGCTCCGTCGCCCTCAAGGCCATCGCCGAATACCAAACCGCCGCCAAAATCCCCAGCGGCCCCCTCTTCCTTTCCAAACTCCGCAAGCGCCTCTCCACCCGCTCCATCAACTCCCTCCTCAAAAAATACCTCGCCGAGTCCGAGATCCCCTTCAATGTCACCCCCCACAAACTGCGGCATTCCTTCGCCACCCATCTCCTCGACAACGGTGCCGATCTCCGCAGCGTCCAGGCCCTCCTCGGCCACTCCTCCCTTTCCACCACCCAGATCTACACCCACGTCACCAAGGAACGCCTTCGCGACGCCTACGACGCCGCCCACCCCAGAGCCAACTAAGGTCCCATCCGTTCTTTCCGCATTGAAGTCGCCCTCCACCCTCTCCGGCTCCCTCCCCGAAAGAAAAAGACCGGAGCCCATCGGGCCCCGGTCTCCTTCAAATTGATTGAATTAGGTTTCAGAACTTAGAACGCGGCACTCACGATGACGCCACCGAAAAGCTCGTCGTCCTCGTTGCCCGAAATGCTGAGCACGCCATTCTCGGCACCGTCTCCAGCAAATGTGGCGGACACATACGGGGAGATCGTCAGCACGTCATTGAACGCGTAGTTCACCGCCGCAGACAGGCCGTAGTGGTGAAGGTCGGTCTCCTCAAGGTCGTAGGAAACGGTCGCACCAAGATCGAGGCTCGTCTTCGAGCAAAGCTCGAAGGAACGATCCAGGGTCAGTTCCGTGTAGCCATCGTTGTCACCATCGATGTCCCAGTAGTAGGTCAGGCCAACGCTGCAGCCGACAACGTCCGCGCTCACACCGAAGGTCATTTCCTGATTGAGGACGTCGGGACCACCAACGCTCGGGAAATCATAGTAGATGTAACCGATCGACGCCGTCAGGCAACCGAAGGCCCGGCTGGCGCTCGCGTAATAGTCGACTTCGTCTTGGAAGGAGTTCGCGCTGCTTCCGTTACCGGAGGCATACCAAATACCCGCCTCAAATTCCCAGCCGGCGATGGCCCCAAGGTTGAGGTCGATTCCGGCTTCGGTCATCGAGTCGCTGTTGTTGCCACCACCCTGGTCAATACCCCGCCAAATATACTCGGAATTAAGTCCGACGTGAACACTACCCTCGATCTCTGCTTGGGCTGCCCCAAACATGACCACCGAGAGTCCGGCAATAACTGAAATGTGAATTGGTCTCATAACGCCGCTGAGAAAGCACGAGATGTGCCATTATTACAAGGAAAACTTTTTGGGATTTGTTAATGATTCATGTAAGTTAATTGAAAAATTCCGGCAACCCTTCCATTAACTGCCTTAAAATCAACCGAATACGACAGCGCCCACCACCAAGGGCAGATTCACCGGGCCTTTCGCCCCCGGAGTGCGGAGGCTCGACTCCGCCCGGGAGGGACGGGACCCGCGCGGGGGAGAAGGAGCCTTCCCGAATTTCGAGGTCTCCCTCCAGGGCTTCGAGCATCGCCCCCCACCGATCTCCCAAGGAACCGGAAATTCGCAAATCCCAGCGCCCACCCAACGCCCCTAGGAATCCAAGGTGTAGGCCGTCTCCCCGTGCGACGCCTGATCCAACCCCTGCTCTTCTGCGTCCTGTCCAACCCGCAAGCCGATCGTCTTTTTCAAACCGATCGCCAGCACAAAGGTCACCAGACCCGACCACCCCGCCACGATGCCAACACTCTTGAGTTGGATCAGGAACTGCCCACCCGAGGTCATCCCCTTCGCCAACCCCATTCCCCCGAAGGCTTCCTGCGCGAGAAACGCCACCAACAGGGTGCCCATGATGCCTCCCACCCCGTGCACCGCAAAGACGTCCAGGGAGTCGTCGATCTTCAGCTTGTTGCGAATCACTCCGCACATGAAATAGCAGATGAAGCCGGCTAGGAAACCGATGATCATCGCCCCCATCGGCCCAACCCCGCCGGAGGCGGGCGTGATGGTCGCCATGCCCGCCACCATCCCGGTCACGATCCCCACCAGCCCCGGCTTCCCGGTCTTCAGCTTCTCGATCACCGCCCAGGTCAGCGCCGCCACAGAGGCCGAAATGTGCGTCACCAGCATCGTCATCCCCGCCGCCCCATTGGCCGCGGTCTGGCTTCCCGCATTAAATCCAAACCACCCCACCCAAAGCATCGAGGCCCCAATCATCACCATCCCCGGATTGTGCGGCGGTTGCAGGTGCTTCGGAAATCCACGACGCGGCCCAAGCACTGCCGCCAGCACCAGCGCGGAAACCCCCGCCGTGGCATGCACCACTATCCCTCCCGCCAAATCGATCACCCCCGCCTCCATCATCCATCCGCCCCCCCACACCAACTTCGTCGCCGGGGCGTACACCAGGATCAACCACAGGGTCGAAAATATCAGCACCGCCGAAAATTTGATCCGCTCCACAAAGGCCCCCACGATGAGACCCGGCGTAATGATCGCAAAGGTCATCTGAAACATGATGAAGACCGTTTCAGGAAAGCTCCTCCCGTCCAAATCCCCGACCCCCACCCCCTTCAAAAACATCGCACTCAGGTCCCCCACCCACTCCCCGTCCCCCTTGAAGGCCAGGCTATAGCCCACCGCCACCCACACCACCGACATCAGGCAGGCCAGCGCAAAACAGTGCATCAGCACGCTCAACACATTCCGCCCCCGCACCAGTCCACCATAAAAGAGCGCCAAGCCCGGAAGGGTCATGAACAGCACCAACACCGTCGCCGTCAACATCCAGGCCGTGTCGCCCTTCGAAAGCGCCTCCGCCTCCTCCTGCGCACCCAGCGGCCCGACCATCGCGAAAAAAACGAAGAGCAACGAAAACGCTGAATGAATCTTTTTCATGGGCCGGACCATGCGCGGTATCTCAAGCGCTAAATCCCCTGCTGCAAAGCACAAAGCATCAACATTCCCCCGCCTCCGCATATTTCTCCCCCCCTCGCGGGAGACCCCTACGCCCCTATTTCCCCTCTCCTCCCAAAACTTGGCACAGCCCATGCTTCCCGGCCCGCGATCACCATCAACCCATCCAACGACACTATGCAAAGAACGATACTCAAACCGCTCCTACTGCTCGGAATATTTGTTTCCAGCCTGGCTGCCACCGCTTTCGGCCAGACCGAAGCAGACGCCGCCAAGCTCGACGCAATTCTGGGCAAGGTGAACGAATACGTCACTGCCGCGGAGGCCGCCGACGAAGACAATGCCCCGGAGTGGCGCGATTATGTCGCCGATGATGCCGATACCGTCTGGACACTACTCAGCGACTTGAAGGCCTCCGACGATTTCGGGGATGCCACCGGCGAGAAACTGGATTCCCTCTCCCCGGAGGCTAACCAGGCAATTTATGACAACGTCTGGTCGGCGAGCTCCGCGCTCACTCCGTGGCTCACCCACAACATCTGGGTCCTCATCGCGGCCTTCCTCGTCTTCATCATGCATCTCGGATTCGCAACGTTGGAATCCGGCCTCTGTCAAAAGAAGAACACCGTCAACATCCTCTTCAAGAACTGCTGGATCATCGCTACCGGCATCTTGACCTACTTCCTCTGGGGCTTCAATGCCCACTACCCCGGATGGGATAACGGCTTCTTTGCGATGGGCAGCAATGCCAGCTACGAACCGAACCAGCTGCTCACCATGGCCACCAACCTTTACCACCCTTCTTACACTTGGTGGACCGATTTCATCTTCCAGGCCATGTTCGCCGCCACTGCCGCCACCATCGTGTCCGGTGCTGTCGCCGAGCGGGTCAAACTCTCCTCATTCATGATTTTCGCAGTGATCCTCGTGGGCCTCGCCTATCCCTGGGCCGGTTCTTGGCACTGGGGTGGAGGTATCCTCGCCAACCTTGAGAGCGGTGCCTTCTATGACTTTGCCGGGTCCACAATGGTGCACGCCTTCGGCGGATTCGCCGCCCTGGCCTGCGTCCTCGTTCTCGGTCCCCGCAAAGGAAAATACACCAAGGATGGCATCAAGCCCATCCACGGCCATAGCCTCCCATTGGCGGCCATCGGTGTGTTCCTGCTCTTCCTCGGTTGGTTCGGATTCAATGGTGGATCCGTTCTCGCCGCAGAGCCAAACCTGGTCTCCCTCGTCTTCGTCACCACCTCTTTGGCCGCCGTTTCCGGAGCAATCGCCTCAATCGCGGCCGCTTGGATCTTCCTGCGCAAGCCGGACCTCTCCATGGCCCTCAACGGCTTCCTCGCGGGACTGGTCGGCATCACCGCCGGCGCGGACGCCATCTCACCCAACATGTCCATCGTGGTCGGGCTGGTAGCCGGCATCATCGTGGTATTCTCCATCCTCGGACTCGACAAGCTGAGGATCGACGATCCGGTCGGTGCCATCTCCGTTCACGGCACCTGCGGCATCTGGGGCACCCTCGCCGTGGCCTTCTTCGGTGGTGCCAGCCTTGTCTCCCAATTGATCGGCATCGTGGTGGTTTGCGGATTCGCATTTGTATTCTCCTTCGCCGTCTTCTTCGCCCTCAAGCTCATCATGGGTGTTCGCGTCAGCGAAGAGGAGGAATACGAAGGCCTCGACGTGGCCGAGCACGGATCCCCGGCCTACGCCGACTGATCCGGAACAAAATCAAACAAAGTAAACGGCTGCGGGTTCTCCCGCAGCCGTTTTTGTTTGCACCGGGAGCCCGGATTGCCAGCCTGTCGGCGGATGCCCTTCCTCCTCATCGACAACTCCAACACCCGCACCAAGCTCCGCCTCGCCGATGTCGGCGGCCTGCAGGAGTGGAAGCACACCATCCCCACCCGGGACATCACTCCCGAGGTTCTCGCCACAATTCTGGCCGACGTGGAATTCAACCACGCCACCCTCTGCTCGGTCGTCCCTGCCAAAGCCGCCGTCCTGCGCGAATACCTCTCGCCCCGCTGTCCACTGCATGAGGTTTCCTGCCGCAGCAAACTCTCCATCGGCATCGACTACCCCACTCCCGAACAGATCGGGGCCGACCGCCTCGCCAACGCCGTCGCCGCCCACGCCCGCTTCGGTGCTCCCGCCGTGGTCATCGATTTCGGCACCGCCGTCACCTTCGATGTCATCGGCGCCCCGGGAGCCTATCTCGGCGGGGTCATCGCCCCCGGCTTGGCCACCATGACCGACATCCTCGCCCAACGCACCGCCCTCCTCCCCCAGATCGATTTGGAGGAACCCGAAAGCACCATCGGCAAGTCCACCATCCACGCCATGCAGGTCGGTGCCGTCCTCGGCTACCGCGGCATGATCCGCGAAATCCTCAAGGGCATCAGACAGGAACTCCCTGCCGACCCCACCGTGGTCGCCACCGGAGGCGACGCCACCCTCATCGCCCGAGGACTGCCGGAAATCACCCACTTGGAGCCCGACTTGACCATGGAAGGAATCTGGCGCATCGCCACCGCCAACAGCTGACCCCTCCACAGCTGACCCCTCCACAGCTGACCCCTCCACAGCTGACCCCTCCACAGCTGACCCCTCCATGGAGCAGCGCCGCAACAGCACGTTCTCTGCAAAATGAGCAGCAACCCACTCGGCATCGGGGGCGGCGTCGCCAAGGCGGGCGCGGTCCTCTTCGGCCCACTCGAATCACACCTCCGCGAGCAACTCGGCGATGTCTTCAACAAACACCTCCGCATCGTCCCCGCCCCCTTCGGCAACGAAGCCGGCATCCTCGGCCCGCATCGCCCTCGAGGAAGCCGGGGCGATCTAGACTCCCACCACCTCCTCCACCCGCCGCTTCAACGCCGCAAATTCCTCCTCCCCGATCACCGGCGTGAGCGTGCCTATCTCCTGATCCGGCAGCTCCACCCAGGTCCGGCATCCGCCATAACGCTTCTCATAGGGCAACTCCCACCGTCGCGCCAATCGCGAGACCCGCACCAGCGCACAGTGGATACTCCCCTCCTCCCCCCACGCAAACCGCTCCCGCACCAACTCATCCGACCAAATGTGATACTCCTCCAAACGTTTCACCACCTCCCAATCCGTCAAGGTCCGCGCCCAAACCGCCTCGCACGAATACTGCATCGGCACCACCTCACCCACCTCCCACTCACCACCCGACGACTCGCACGGCACCCGCACCTGATCCCCCTGCGCATGAAACCGCGTCGGAAAGAGGACGAACTTCTCATGCTTGAACGAGAACCCCGCCCGCCCCTCGTGAATGCCGCCCTTCCGCAGCAACAGGGCCTGCCCCCCCGTCCCCAGGGCCTCACAGACCACCTCCCATTCCTTGTATCCGATCATCGCGCTCACGCCCCCTTTCTTCCCAAGATCCCAATGATGTCAATTAATCCGTTTTCAATCCGCCCCGGAAGTCGTATCCAAAAGCCGTGGCGAGCAGCAACGAACAGACGGAATCCCGGTATTTCGAGACCTCCGCAGCCGATGGCCCCATCCTTCTCCGCGAGGGCGGCTCCCTCCCGAAGATCCGCGTCGCCTACGAGACCTGGGGCACCCTCAACGAGGACAAGTCTAACGTCATCCTGATCTTCCACGCCCTCTCCGGCAGCCAGCACGTCAGCGGCTACAACCCCACCGACCCCGGGGACAACGGCCTCTGGCAACCCGAAACCCACGACGGCTGGTGGAACTCCCTCGTCGGCCCCGGCAAGGGCATCGACACCAACCGCGCCTTCGTCATCTGCCCCAACTACCTCGGCGGCTGCTACGGCACCACCGGCCCCAACTCCCTCGATCCTCAAACCGGCAAACCCTACGGCTCGAAATTCCCCCACGTCTCCGTCTCCGACCAGGCCGAAATGACCGCCCGCCTTCTCGACCACCTCGGCATTCCCGCCATTCAAGCCGTGGTGGGCGCCTCCGTCGGTGGACTCTGCACCCTCACCTTTGCCAACCTCTTCCCGAACCGCGTCCGCAACGTCATCGCCATCGCCAGCGGATTCAAGACCACCGTCCTCAACCGCCTCATCCTCTTCGAACAGATCCTCGCCATCGAGAACGATCCCTACTTCAACGGCGGCGACTACTACGACAGCGGCCGCCCCGACCTCGGCCTCGCCCTCGCCCGCATGATCTCCCACAAAACCTTCGTCCACCTCGACGCCTTCGAACGCCGTGCACGCCGCGACATCGTCCAGGCCGACGATGTCCTCTCCTGGTACAAGGTCCGCGACCAATTCCAAAGCTACATGCTCCATCAGGGAAAGAAATTCGTGCAGCGCTTCGACGCCAACACCTACCTCCGCATCATCGACATGTGGTCCCGCTACGACGCCGTCCGCGAAGGCAATGCCGAGACCCCCGGACAACTCCTGGCCCGCTCCCGCGAAGCCGGCCACCAATACCTCGTCTTCTCCATCGACTCCGACTTCTGCATCTACCCCGAGGAACAAGCCGAACTCGTCAGCCACCTCGAAGCCGCCAAGGTCGACAACCTCCACGTCACCGTCCACTCCGACAAGGGCCACGATTCCTTCCTCCTCGAACCCGAACTCTACGCCCCCCACATCCACTACATGCTCCGCGACAGCTGAGCCCCGAAGCCGATGACGTCATGGATACCGGGACAGGATGGGATTCGAAAGGACTCCAACGCATGCGTGGGGCAAAAGTTCCCATGGCGGTCCCGGTGGACACCGCGCACCCGCATCCAGTCCCCCTCCAACTCCACCATCAAGGGTGTCGCACTCCGCATGAAGGCCCCCGTGTTGCAGTAGATCCGTCCGCCCCGTTCCCGCACCCCCGGTCGGTGGAAATGCCCGAAGAGGAACACCTCACACCCCGGCCGATACCGTTCCACAAACCGCTCCGCTTCCCTGAACATCGTCGCCCAGCCGTGTAGAATGTGAAACGGCCTCATCGGCGGCCAGAACGCCGACCATAGATACCCCTTCCCGCCCACACCCATCTTCGGCTCAACGTCCGGCAGCGTTGCCGCCTCCACCAACCGGGCACGCCCCCACAGCCGCTCCAGACTCTCCACCTCGCCATACTCCCGGATCAACCGCCGGACCGCACCCCTCCGCTCAAGAAACTCCGGCTTCCATGGAGCCACGTCGGCCAGGATCATGTCCCCATGTGAAACAAAAATCCGTCCGCTCCGCAGCTCCACCCATCCTTCGGCCGCAATCCCGGGATCATGGTTGCCCGTCAAAAACCGGGACCTCACCCCATGCGCAGCGCAGAGCGCCAGCAATTCCTGATACTGCTCCCGCCCCCGCTCCGCACTCTCCGCCCCATGCTCCTCAAAGGTGTCCCCGTTGAACCAAAGCTCCGCCGCCCCCTCCAACAATGGCGCCAACGATGCAACCTCGCGCACCTGCGTCGCGGGATGCCCCAGATGCAGGTCCGAAAGAATCCGCACCACCCCGCCCGAGCCATTCACGACGCACTCCCCACACCACTCCGCTGTCGGACTGCTTCAAACAAACACACCCCCGTCGCCACACTCACATTCAGGCACTCCACTTTGCCCCGCATCGGAATGCGCACCAGAAAGTCGCAGGCCTCCTCCGTCAACCGCCGCATCCCGCTCTCCTCCGAACCCATCACGATCGCCACCGGTCCACTCATGTCCACCTCATACAAATCCTTCGTGGCCCGATCGGAAGTCCCCACCAACCACACCCCCGCCTCCTTCAACTCCTCCAGCGTCCGCGCCAGATTCGTCACCGCCAAAAAGGGCACCCGATCCGCCGCCCCCACCGAGATCCGCCGCACCGTTTCCGTCACTCCCACCGCCCGGTCCTTCGGCGCGATCACCGCATCCACCCCCGCTCCATCCGCCGTCCGCAGGATCGCCCCCAGATTGTGCGGATCCTGCACTCCGTCCAGCACCAGCAACAACGGTGCCTTTTTCCCCGCCAGGATCTCCGACAAATCCGGCACCGGCACATGCCTGCTCCTCCCCGCTTTCGCCGCATGACGATTCGGTCTGGCTTCTCTCTTCGGACGCTGCGGTGGCATGGCTGCCCCCTCTTAACTTAAAACCAACCCCCACCGCAAAGCCAACCCGCTCCACCCCACAAAAAAACCGCCGGGCTGGCAAACCAACCCGGCGGTGAAAGTTTGGACGAATCGCGTTCTACGCCGTCTCGGCCTCCTGCTCCGGCTCCTCGGCCACCACGGGCTCCGGCTCTTCCACCGTGAACTCAATCTCGGTGTCGCGGTGGCAATAAAAGCCCGTTCCGGTCGGAATCAGGTGACCCATGATGACGTTCTCCTTGAAACCCTTCAGGTTGTCCACCTTGCCCAGGGTCGCCGCATCGGTGAGAACGCGGGTCGTGTCCTGGAAGGAGGCGGCCGAGATGAAGGATTCGGTCTCCAGGGAGGCCTTCGTGATGCCAAGCAACACCGGCTCACCTTCCGCCGGCTTGCCTCCCTGCTCGATGATCAGCTCGTTGGCCGCCTTGAAGGTCGTCCGCTCAATCTGGTCACCCCAGAGGAAGTCGGTGTCTCCCGGATCGGAAATCTTCACCTTGCGCAGCATCTGCCGGATGATGATCTCGATGTGCTTGTCGTTGATCTCCACACCCTGGGCGCGGTAAACCGACTGCACTTCGTTCACGAGATGCTCCTGAAGCTCCTGCATGCCGCAGGCTTCCAGGAGATCTTCCGGCGCCACCGGGCCTTCCGTGATCTGGTCGCCACGCTTCATCGCGTCGCCTTCCGTCACAATGATGTGGCGGCCCATCGGCACGAGGTGATCCACGGACTCGCCGCTGTCGGGATCCGTCACGATGACCTTCTTCTTGCCGCGAACATTCGCCCCAAAAGAAATCTCCCCGTCGATCTTGGCAATCACGCAGGCGTCCTTGGGTCGGCGGGCCTCGAAGAGCTCCGCCACCCGGGGCAGACCACCGGTGATGTCCTTCGTCTTGGCCACCTTCCGCGGCGTCCGTGCCAGCTGCGTTCCACCGGCCACCTTGCCCTTCTCCTTCACGGAAAGGTGGGCGCCAACGGGAATCGAATAGCTCGCGAGAACTTCCTTGGAATCCGGATGCACGATCACAACCTGCGGGTGCAGGTCCTCCTTGTGCTCCGTCACGCGCATTCCCTTCTTGCCGGTTTCCTTGTCGGTCTCCGTCTGAACGGTGATGCCCGGAATCATGTCGCGGAATTCCACGACACCGCCCTTCTCGGTGATGATCGGCACACTGTGCGGATCCCAGGTGATGATCTGCGTCCCCTTGGCGACCTCTGCTCCGTCCGCCACGGCGATGATCGCGCCAATCACAATCTTGTGCGCTTCCACTTCCAAGCCGGACTTGTCCCGGATCGAAACAGAACCGTTCTTGTTGAGCACCACCCAATTGCCGCCGGCGTCTTCCACCACCCGCAGGTCCTGGTAGATCACCTTGCCCTTGTGACGGGACTCGATGAAGGGCTGCTTGGATGCTCCGAAGGCCACACCACCGGAGTGGAAGGTCCGCATCGTCAACTGCGTTCCCGGCTCACCAATCGATTGGGCCGCAACGATTCCAACCGCCTCGCCGATCTTCGCCACCACTCCGGTGGCAAGGTTCAGACCGTAGCAAAGTTGGCAACATCCACGCTCTGACTCACAGGTCAGCGCCGAACGAATCTTGAGCCGCTCGTGACCAATGTCCTCGGTGCGCTTGGCGCTTTCTTCCGTGATCAGGTCGTCCACATCGACGATGACGGCCCCGGACACCGGATCCTTCACCTTCTCGCAGGAGACCCGTCCGTAAATGCGGGTGGCCAGGGAGGCGGACTCCTCGTCGCCGCTGTAGATGGCGTGCACCGTGATGCCGTTCACCGTTCCGCAATCCTTCTGCGTCACAATCACATCCTGGGACACGTCCACCAGCTTCCGGGTCATGTATCCCGAGTCGGCCGTCTTCAGGGCGGTGTCCGCCAGTCCCTTCCGGGCTCCGTGGGTGGAGATGAAATACTCCAGCACGGACAGTCCCTCCCGGAAATTGGAGGTGATCGGACGTTCGATGATCTCACCGGACGGCTTGGCCATGAGGCCCCGCATCCCGGAAAGCTGCTTAATCTGGTTCTTGTTGCCCCGGGCACCGGAGTCCACCATCATATAGAGCGGGTTGGCACTCTTCTCCCCCTTGTTGTGCTCCAGTTTCCGGAACAGCACGTTCGCGATGTTGTCCGTCGCGCGGGTCCAGATATCGATCACCTTCTGATAGCGCTCACCATCGGTGATAATACCATTCCGGTAGTGCTTCGAAACCTTCTCGATCTCGGCGTAAGCCTTCGCGATTTCGGGCCCCTTCTCCTCCGGAATCACCATGTCGACAATACCGATTGAACAACCGGAACGCGTGGCTTCCTGGAAACCAAGGGTCTTCAGCGCATCCAGGGTGCGGACCGTCTCCGCTTGTCCGGACACCTGATAGCAGCGCCAGATGATGTCTCCGATCTCCTTCTTGGAGACCGTGGAGTTGTTGAAGCCAAGGCCATTCGGCCAAATCTCGTTGAAGCGAACCCGGCCAGGTGTGGTCACCAGGATCTTGAGCTCCGCATCACCAAACACCGTCTTGGTTCCGCGGTCCGGGTTGCGGACACGAATCCAATCGTGGTAGTGAATCTTGCGGCTCGCGATCGCGAACTCCACCTCCGTGGTGTTCTCGAACAACGGCAGGGTCGCGGTGTCCTCGGGGACGGTTCCAGCCCGGGCGTAGGTGAGGTAGTAGGTGCCCAGAATGATGTCCTGCGAAGGAGTCGTGATGGGCCGCCCACTGGCGGGCGAGAAGATGTTGTTGGGGGCCAGCAGCAACTGCCGACACTCCATCTGCGCCTCCACCGAAAGCGGCACGTGCACCGCCATCTGGTCCCCGTCGAAGTCCGCGTTATAGGCGGTACAGACGAGCGGGTGGACCCGAATGGCGGATCCCTCAATCAACTTCGGCTCAAAGGCCTGGATGGAAAGACGGTGCAGGGTCGGTGCGCGGTTCAGCATCACCGGGTGTCCCTTGGTCACTTCTTCCAGAATGTCCCAAACCTCCGTCGTCTTCCGGTCGATCATCTTCTTCGCCGAACGAACGGTGTGGCAATAGCCGAGCTCCTTCAGGCGGCGGATGATGAACGGCTCGAAGAGGGCGAGCGCCATCTTCTTCGGAAGGCCGCACTGGTTGAGGCGCAGCTCCGGACCGATCACGATCACGGAACGGCCCGAGTAATCGACCCGCTTGCCCAGAAGGTTCTGACGGAAACGACCGCCCTTGCCCTTCAACATGTCGGAGAGCGACTTCAACGGCCGGTTTCCGGCGCCCGTCACGGCACGGCCGTGGCGACCGTTGTCGAAGAGCGCGTCCACCGCTTCCTGCAACATCCGCTTCTCGTTGCGGATGATGACCTCGGGGGTCTTCAACTGCAGGAGGTTCTTGAGTCGGTTGTTCCGGTTGATGACCCGACGATAGAGGTCGTTCAGGTCGGATGTCGCGAAACGTCCGCCTTCCAACGGCACCAGCGGACGAAGGTCCGGCGGTATGACGGGAAGCACGGTCTGGATCATCCACTCCGGACGGGAATTCGAACCCAGGAAACCCTGTGCCAGCTTGAGACGCTTGGCGAGCTTCTTGCGGGTTTGCTTGGAACGCGTGTTCTCCATCGCCTCGGCAAGCTCAACGATGGTCGTCTCGAGATTGCACTGCGATAGAAGGTCGCGGATGGCCTCCGCACCCATGCCCGCCCGGAAGGTCTCCTCGCCGTAATCATCTTCGGCGTCGCGAAGCTCCGTCTCCGTCAGCAACTGGCCCCGCTCAAGCGGAGTCTTGCCGGGATCGGTGACGATGTAGTCCTCGTAGTAAATCACCCGCTCCAGGTGGCGGGCACTCATGTCGAGCATGAGACCGATCCGGCTGGGCATGCACTTGTAGAACCAGATGTGGCTGACCGAAACGGCCAACTCGATGTGACCCATCCGCTCCCGACGCACACGGGAAAGAGTCACCTCCACACCACAACGGTCGCAGACCACACCCTTGTGCTTGATCCGCTTGTACTTTCCGCAGGCACACTCCCAGTCCCGGGTGGGACCGAAAATCCGCTCACAGAAGAGACCGCCCTTTTCGGGCTTGAACGTCCGGTAGTTGATGGTCTCCGGATTCTTCACCTCGCCCCTGCTCCAGGAACGGATGATTTCCGGGGAGGCCACCGCTATGGAAACGTGATCAAAGGCTTCCGGCTTGTCGTCAACTCCGTAGAGTTCGCGCAAATTGGTTTCAACACTCATGATTTCGTAGTAAACTGCTGGTTTTCAGGTCTGGGTTCTTGGTGTTGGCGATTAGACAGTAAGGTCATCGAGGGAGAACTCGCCGTCGCCGCCTGCCACGGCGCCTCGGCGACCCGGCCGGACATCGAGTCCGAGCGATTGCATCTCCTTGATGAGAACGTTGAAGGACTCAGGTGTGCCCGCTTCGAGGCTGTTGTCCCCTTTCACGATCGCCTCGTAGATCCGGGTCCGGCCCTGCACGTCGTCCGACTTCACCGTCAGAAGTTCCTGCAGGGTGTAGGCGGCACCGTAGGCCTCAAGGGCCCAGACCTCCATCTCCCCGAATCGCTGACCACCATACTGGGCCTTGCCTCCCAGCGGCTGCTGCGTGACGAGACTGTAGGGACCAACCGCCCGGGCGTGGATCTTGTCTGCCACAAGGTGACCGAGCTTCAGCATGTAAATGTAGCCCACCACAACCGGCTGGTGGATCATGTCCCCGTTGCGGCCGTCATAGAGCGTGCTCTTGCCGCCTGTCGATCCGTCCTTGCCGTCACCAATCCAGGTGTAGCCCCGACTCTCGGGTTCGTCCGGACGGCGCTCACGGGCTTTCTCCCCGCCGCCGACCATCTTCACCCCATCGACCTTCTTGGCCTCGCTCATGTATTCCCAGATCTTCGCTTCGGGAATCCCGTCGAAAATCGGAGTGGCCACCGTGAAGCCGAGCGCTTTCGCCGCGACCCCCAGGTGGGTCTCGAGAACCTGACCGACGTTCATCCGGGACGGCACGCCGAGCGGGTTGAGACAGATGTCAACCGGCGTTCCATCGTCCAGGAAGGGCATGTCCTCTTCCGGCACGATCACCGCGACAACACCCTTGTTTCCGTGACGTCCGGCCATCTTGTCACCCACCGACAGCTTCCGCTTCGCGGCAACAAAGACCTTCACTTCCTTGATCACTCCGGGATCAACCTCGTCACCGCTCTCGATCTGGTCGAGGCGACGCTCACGGTCCGAATCAAGCTCGCCGAAGCGGCTCTCAAATCCGGAAATGATCTCCAGGATCTTGTTCCGGATCGGGCTCGGATCGATTTCGATGTGATCGTAAACCGCAGCCAGCTTGCGCAGGAGGGTCTTGGTGATCTTGCGGTTCGCCGGAATGATGATCTCGCCGGTCTGGGCATTGACCACGTCGAGCGGGATCTTCTCACCAAGGAGGATGTCCGAGAGCTTCTCGGTCAACTGATCGGTGAGCTGGTCCTTCTTCTTCTTGTGCTCGTCGTTGATCTTCTTGAGCTGCTTCTTCATCTCCGCCGGATTCACCTCATTGTCCTTCCGACGGGCGATGCCGTGGGTGGAAATGCGGATATCCTGCACGATGCCGGTGCAACCGGAGGGAACGCGCAGGGAGGAGTCCTTCACATCCGCGGCCTTCTCGCCGAAAATCGCACGGAGCAGGCGCTCCTCCGGAGCAAGCTCGGTCTCGCTCTTCGGCGTGATCTTGCCGACCAAAATGTCGCCGGGCTTCACCTCCGCACCAATCCGGACAATCCCGTCGTGGTCCAGGTTCTTGAGGGCCTCTTCTCCCACGTTCGGAATGTCCCGGGTGATCTCCTCGGGCCCAAGCTTGGTATCCCGGGCCGCCACGTCGAACTCGCTGATGTGGATGGAGGTGAAGACGTCGTCCTTCACCATCCGCTCCGAAATCACGATGGCATCCTCGAAGTTGTAGCCGTTCCAGGGCATGAAGGCCACCAGGACGTTCCGTCCGAGCGCCAACTCACCCTGATCGGTGTTCGGTCCGTCCGCAATGATCTGGCCTATCTTGATCTTCTGGCCGGAATTGACCAGAGGCTTCTGGTTGATGCAGGTTCCCGCGTTGGAGCGCATGAACTTCCGCAGGGGATAGACATAGATCCCCTTGCTCGGATTCGACTTCACCGACTCCGGATCACTGAGGAACCGCTCGTCGGAAACGGGCAGCTTCCCGTCCGGCGAGGTGATGATCACCTCCGCCGTGGCGGCGGCGCAAATACCGTCCGATTCAGAGACAATAACGGCACGCGAGTCCCGCGCGGCCTTCTCCTCAAGACCCGTCCCGACAAGGGGGGCCTCGGAGCAAAGCAGGGGCACTCCCTGACGCTGCATGTTCGATCCCATCAGGGCGCGGTTAGCGTCATCGTGCTCAAGGAAGGGAATCATCCCCGCCGCCACGGACACCAACTGCTTCGGCGAAACATCCATGTAGTCCACCTTGTCCGGGGACATCTCCAGGAACTCACCCCGCTCCCGGGCCGTGACCCGGTCGTTGAGAAACTTGCCGGTCTTGTCGATCGGGTCGTTCGCCTGCGCGATCAGGTAGTTCTCCTCCTGATCCGCGGTCAAATACTCGATCTGGTTGGTCACCTTCCCCTTCACCACACGGCGGTAGGGCGTCTCGATGAAACCAAACTCGTTGATCCTTGCATAGGTGCACATCGAGTTGATCAGACCGATGTTCGGCCCTTCCGGAGTCTCAATCGGGCAGATCCGTCCGTAGTGCGAGGGGTGCACGTCCCGCACCTCGAAGCCGGCACGGTCCCGGTTCAATCCTCCCGGCCCGAGAGCGGACAAGCGGCGCTTGTGCGTGAGCTCGGCGAGCGGGTTGGTCTGGTCCATGAACTGGCTCAACTGGCTCCGACCAAAAAAGTCGCGAACCACGGCGCTCAAGGCCTTCGGGTTGATCAGTTTCTGCGGCGTCATGCCCTCGATGTTCACATCGAACAGGGTCATGCGCTCTTTCACGAGTCGCTCGGTCCGGGCCAAACCAACCCGGCACTGGTTGGCCAGAAGCTCGCCCACCGCGCGAACGCGACGGCTTCCAAGGTGGTCGATGTCATCGATCACCCCGTCCCCCTTCTTCAGGCGGAGCAGATACTTGACGGCAGCCAGGAAATCCGGAGCGGTCATGATCCGCTCATCCGGATCGACGCTCACCTGCAGCTTCTGGTTGATCTTGTAGCGACCGACCCGCGTGAGGTCGTACTTCTTCGGATCGAAAAAGAGACGCTTCAACAGGGCCCGGGCGTTGGCTGCGGTCGGCGGATCCCCGGGGCGCAGCTTCTTGTAGATGTCCTTCAGCGCGGACTCCTCATCCTCGGCCGGATCCTTCCGGAGCGACTTCAGGAGGATCTCGTCCTCGGCGGAATCGATCACCTCCACCGTCTTGTGACCGAGTGCAATCAACTGACGGACGACACCGATCGTCAGCGGATCGTAGGCCCGGGCCACGGAGAGCTCACCGTCGCGCACGTCGGCAAAGAGCACCAAGGAGTTGAGCTCCTCTTCCTTGAGCTTCTCGCTGAGCTTCAGCTTCTTGATGTTGTAGAACTGCTCGACCAATTCGCGCTCGCTGGGAAAACCAAGGGCGCGAAGGAAGGTCGTCGCCAAAAACTTCCGGCGGCGACGGCGGCGGTCCAGATAAACGTAAAGCAGATCGTTCGTGTCAAACTGCACTTCCAACCACGAACCGCGATCGGGGATGATCCGGAAGGAATGGAGAACCTTGCCGTTCAGGTGAATGGATTTCTCAAAGCAGATGCCGGGAGAACGGTGCAGCTGGGAGACGATGACCCGCTCCGCACCGTTGATCACGAACGTTCCCCGCCGCGTCATCATCGGCAACTCACCCATGTAAACCCGCTCCTTCTTGGTGCCGGTCTCATCCTTGAGCTTGAAATTCACGTATAGGGCCGCACTGAACGTCTCGCCGGAACGAAGCGAATCAAGGGCGGTCATCTTGGAGTCCTCGATGTCGTAGGAGATGAAATCCAACTCGATCGACTCGTCATAACTCTTAATCGGAAAGACTTCACGGAAGACAGCCTGCAAGCCCGAATCGGTGCGTTGCGCGGCGGTCACATCCTTCTGAAGGAAATCCTCGTATGATTTGCTCTGAACCTCGATGAGGTTGGGAGGTTCAATGACTTCTTCGATCGTTCCAAAGTAGCGGCGTTCGGCCATGATATATCAGTCGGTTTTGGATTGGCGGCCCGCCTCGCGGCGGACGTTGGGTTGATGGATCGGGCGGGGTGACCCCTCTGTTGTTCGGAACCGGACTGTTCCGATCTCAAGGGCCGATGAGTCCATCAGCGGCACCTGAGATCGAAGCAGGGCGTTTCCAGCCGGTCCCGCAAACGCGGAACCGGCTGAAAAAAAGCCGTTTACTTGAGTTCGACCTTGGCTCCGGCTTCTTCAAGCTTTGCCTTGGCCTTGTCAGCGTCATCCTTGTTCGCCCCTTCCAGGACGTTGACAGGAGCGCTTTCCACCAGCTTCTTGGCATCGGCAAGACCGAGGCCGCTGGCGACTTCACGCACGGCCTTGATGACCGCGATCTTGTTTCCGCCTGCCTCGGTGAGGACGACATCAAAGTTCGTCTTCTCCTCGGCGGGGGCCGCGTCCGCAGGACCTGCCATCATCGTCGCCGCGGGAGCGGCGGCGCTGACGCCCCACTCTTCTTCGAGTTGTTTCACCAAATCGGCAGCTTCCAGGACGGTAAGCTTGCCGAGCTCTTCTTTTAGTTTTTCAATATCAGCCATTGTTTTAGTTGTGCGGTATCGTCGTAACCCGGAGCTCCGGATTGTTTGAGATCACCAGCCGATGAACCGACGAGGAACCATTTGTGTTTGCTGACCGTCGACACCGAGGTGACTCCGGCCGTCCGTTCAAATTCGTTATCCTTGGTATTTTGCGTTGAGGAGGCGCAGCAGAGACGAGCCGGGCTCGTTCAGGGTGCGGAGAAGCTTCTCGGCAGGCGCGTTGATCGTGCCGAGCAACTTGGCCAGGAGGACGTCGCGAGGAGGCAGGTCGGCCAGGGCCTTGATCTGATCCGCGTCAATCGGCGCACCATCCAGAACTCCACCCTTCACGACGGGCATCTTGAATTCCTTGGCGAAATTCGCGACCGCCTTGGCCGCCCCACACACATCTTCCTGTCCGGTGATGAAGGCGGTCTGACCAACAAGGGCGTCACTGAGATCCGGCAGCCCGGCCTCGGAGAGAACCCGCTTCATGTGCGTGTTCTTCGCCACGTGACACTCGGCACCACCGCCCGAGAGACGATTGCGAAGCTCACTGAACTGGGGAACGGTCATGCCGTTGTAATCCACCACCAGCACGAAAGGAGAATTATTGACCCGCTCAAGAAGCTGATCGACGATGATTTTCTTATCAGGATTCATGGTCTTCGTTATTTGGAGTTGACGGTGTAGAGGCTCGGCTCAAGAGGCAGCCCCGGGCACATCGAGGCCGCCAGCGTGACGTTCCGCACGAAATTGCCCTTGGCGGTGGCCGGCTTGGCCTTCACCACACTCTCCACCATGGCGGTGGCGTTTTCGATCAGCTGGACCTCCGTAAAGGAAGCCTTCCCGATCGCCGCGGAAACATTGCCGCTCTTGTCGAGCTTGTAGTCCACCCGGCCGGCTTTCACCTCCTGGATGGCCTTGGCCGTGTCGTCCGTGACCGTTCCGGTCTTCGGGTTCGGCATCAGGCCGCGGGGTCCGAGAACCCGGGCGATCTTGCGCACCTCGGCCATGGCATCCGGCGTGGCGATGGCCACATCAAAGTCCAGGAAACCCTCCTGCACCTTCTTGATCAGTTCCTCGTAGCCCACCTCGTCGGCACCGGCGGCCTGCGCCGCTTTTGCCGCATCGCCTTGCGCGAAGACGATGACGCGGACTTCCTTGCCAGTGCCGTGGGGGAGCTTGACGCTGCCCCGCACCATCTGATCACTCTTCTTCGGGTCCACTCCGAGACGGAAGGAAAGGGTCACGGTGGGGTCGAACTTCGGCGCGGGGAACTTCTTCAGGGTCCCGACCGCCTCGCTCAACGGATAGGTGCGATCAGCCTCCACGAGGGCGGCCGCCGCTTGGTATCGTTTGCTCTTTTTGTTTGCCATTGTTTTGCTTGCAGTTCCAGCGGATCGATTCCCGACCCTCCTGCGTTTTGTGTTGTCCCCGCTCACAACGGGGAAAAGTGGTTACATTCCGTCAATCTCCAGACCCATCTGCATGGCGGTTCCGGCCAGAATCTTCGCGGCCTGCTCGGGATCGTTGGTGTTGAGGTCGGGCATCTTGATCTTCACGACCTCCATCAGCTTGGCCCTGCTGATCTTGCCAACCTTCGTCTTGTTCGGTTCGGCGGAACCCGCCGCCAATCCGGCCGCCTTCTTCAGGAGAACGGCTGCCGGGGGCTGCTTGGTGATGAAGGTGAAGGAGGCATCAACGTAAACCGTGATGACCACCGGCAACAAATCCCCCGCGCAGTGCTGGGTCGCCGCGTTGAAATCCTTGCAGAATTGCATGATGTTCACCCCGGCCTGACCGAGTGCGGGACCAACCGGCGGAGAGGGATTGGCCTGACCGGCCATGATCTGGAGTTTGAGGAGCTTCTTGATTTCCTTTGCCATGAGTTCTTGGTGTTGAAATTGTGTTGGTTGTTAGGGGTCAGGCTTTTTCCACCTGCCAGAATTCCAGCTCCACCGGGGTGGAACGTCCGAAAATCGTCACTGCCACTCGCAGTTTGCCCTTCTCGGCATCGATTTCCTCCACGATGCCGGTCTGGCTCTCGAAGGGACCGTCGGCCACCTTGACCGTGTCCCCCGCTTCAAAGCTGATGGCGGGACGGATCGACTCCTCCCGCTCCTTGATCTGGGCAAGCATCTGTTCCACCTCGCGCTGCCGCATCGGAATGGGCACGTCCTTCGTCCCGGCAAAACCGATGATCCCATCCAGTTCCTTCACGAAATACCAGGTGTCCTCAACCAAATCTCCCCCCACCGTGAAAAGATTCATGTTCACGATGATGTAGCCGGGGTAAAACTTCCGCTTGGATTCCGATTTCTTGCCACGCTTGATCTCCGACACCATTTCCGTGGGAACCAGGACATCATAGATGTTGTCCTTCATTTCCTCCAACTCCGAGAGTCGGCGAATGCGCTCCGCCACTTTCTGCTCCTGGCCGGAGAGAACGTGGATCACGTACCATTGCTTGGTCGGTTCTGGGATGGTTGGCATGTTGTAAAAAGCTGGATCTGGAGTCGCGAAAGTCCCGGCCTAGCGGCCGAGAGTGGTCAGAAAGCTGACCACGGACTGGTGAATGAGGTCCCACAGGGCGACGTAGGCCGCCAACAAGATCATCGCCACCAGGATCACCAGGGTGGAATCAATGAGCTCCTTGTACTTCTTGAATCCCTTGACCTTCGGATCGGGATCCCAAGGCCAGGAGGCCTTGCGGAGTTCGGATTTCACTTCACCGACAAACGTGGAAATTTTTCTGAACATCGATATGTGGGATGATTGCTTTTCTGGCAGGACAGACAGGACTCGAACCTGCAACCCTCGGTTTTGGAAACCGATGCTCTACCAATTGAGCTACTGTCCTGTTGAGGCGACTGAGGGGCACCCCGGTTTTCCGCCGGAGTGCCCCTGAGAAGTTAACTATAGTGTTTCTTAAATTATCGGGGCAATTGACTGGGCAACCTTACTCGATGATGTCACCAACCCGGCCCGCTCCAACCGTCCGGCCACCTTCACGAATGGCGAAGCGCATCGTCTTCTCCATGGCGATCGGGGTGATCAAATCGACTTCCAACTCGACGTTGTCACCAGGCATCACCATCTCAACCCCGTCGGGAAGCTTGATGCTGCCGGTCACGTCCGTCGTGCGGAAGTAGAACTGCGGGCGATAGTTGCTAAAAAACGGCGTGTGACGCCCACCCTCGTCCTTCGAAAGAACGTAGATCTCGGCCTTGAACTTGGTGTGGGGCTTGACGCTGCCGGTCTTGGCGATGACCTGCCCACGCTCAATGTCCTCTTTCTTCATGCCGCGCAGCAGAAGACCCACGTTGTCGCCGGCACGACCTTCATCGAGCAGCTTGCGGAACATCTCGATATCCGTGATGGTGGTCTTGACGGTGTCCTTGATGCCGACAATCTCCACTTCCTGCATCTTCTTGACGATGCCGCGCTCGATCCGGCCGGTGGCCACGGTGCCGCGACCTTCAATCGAGAACACGTCCTCGACGGGCATGAGGAAATCCTTGTCGATGGGACGTTCCGGAAGCGGAATGTAGGAATCCACCGCTTCCATGAGCTTGGTGATCGCCTCCTTGTGGCCGGCATCTCCCTCCAGCGCCTTCAGCGCCGAACCCTTCACGAACGGAATGTCGTCGCCGGGAAATTCATACATGCTCAGCAGTTCGCGCACTTCCATCTCCACAAGCTCCAGAAGCTCCTCGTCGTCCACCTGGTCGGTCTTGTTCAGAAACACCACAATGGCGGGAACACCCACCTGGCGGGCCAGCAAAATGTGCTCACGGGTCTGGGGCATCGGACCGTCCGCGGCGGACACCACGAGAATCGCGCCATCCATCTGGGCCGCTCCAGTGATCATGTTCTTCACGTAGTCGGCGTGTCCCGGACAATCAACGTGCGCATAGTGACGATTGGCTGTCTCATACTCCACGTGGGCGGTGTTGATGGTGATTCCGCGCTCGCGCTCTTCCGGGGCAGCGTCAATGTCAGCATAGGCCTTCGCCACGCAGCCGCCAGATTCCGCCAACACCGATGTGATCGCAGCAGTCAGCGTCGTCTTGCCGTGGTCGACGTGTCCAATTGTTCCCACGTTGACGTGGGGCTTGTTCCGTTCGAATTGTTGTTTGGCCATTGTATGGGTCCCGTTTCTCGTTGATCTATGGTTGATTGGCTCGTGGAGCTCATGACGGGAATTGAACCCGTGACCTCATCCTTACCAAGGATGTGCTCTACCGCTGAGCTACATGAGCAATTCCGCCACTGGTTCGGCCGCCACCCAATCGCCTCCACAAGAATGTTTCCGAGTCCGGAAAATGGAGATAATAAGACCGCCGCCGCGCCAAGAGCGGGGCGGAAATTAGCAAAGCCGCCTAGTCTGTCAAAATAAAAGTCAGATGGAAGCACTTTCATCGGAAAGCCCCTAGAAAATGGGGTGTATTATCCTCCCTTTTCGCGATCAATTTCTCTCGGAAGTCCTTTTTCCTCCGAATCTGCCTCGAATTCCTCTCCATTACCCCCATCGGCCACCACTTCGGAGACCCTCCGAATGGCAATCGCCCTCCCCGTTTCCACCTCCACATCGACAATCGCTCCGCAAAGCCGAACCGGCCCCTTCGCAATGGGAAAGCGGGTCGGCATCCCGTTCCGGAAGCGCCACAGCACGGAACCCACCTCCCGGCCCAACACCGAGTCGTCTGGACCGCACATCCCCGCATCCGTCAAATACGCCGTTCCTCCGGGAAAAATCCGCTCATCAGCCGTCTGCACGTGGGTGTGGGTGCCGAATACCGCAGAGGCTTTCCCGTCCATCCCCCGCCCAAAGGCTATTTTCTCGCTGGTCGCCTCCGCATGAAAGTCCACGAGGATCACCTTCACCCCCCGCTCCGCCATTTCCGCGAGGGCTCCCTCCACCGCCGCAAAGGGATCATCCAGAGGAGGATTCATGAAAACCCGGCCCTGCGCATTGATCACCCCCACCTTCCCCTTCGCCGTTTCCAGCACCACGCTCCCCGCCCCCGCGGCCGAAGCCGGGTAGTTGATCGGACGCAGCAACCGCGGCTCGGTCGGGAAATAATCCCCGATTTCCCGCTGATCCCAGACGTGATCCCCCGTCGTGATGACCGCCACCCCCGCCCGGAGGAGGTCAATCGAGATCTTCGGGGTGATTCCCCGGCCGCCAGCCGAGTTCTCCCCGTTCACCACGACAAAATCGATCTGCTCCTCCTCACGAAGGGAACTCAGCCGTCCCATCACCGCCTTCCGCCCGGGTTCCCCAACGATATCCCCGAGAAACAGTATTCTAATCACGCTCGCGTCCATATTTTGCTGGCTCCACCATTCTCCACCTCGAAAGTGAAGCACGGCGCAGTCGCCTGACCAATTTCATTTCACCTCATGGCCGCAAAACTCCGGACCACCCCCCTCCTCGTCGTCCTCCTGCTGGCCCTGGCCTCGGCGCTCGCGGTCTGGCTCTACAACAGGGAACCGACTCCCCCCACTCCACACCTCGCCGATCTGGGGTCCCCTCCGGACTGGTCCCGCCTCGATCCCTACCAAGACACCATCACCAAAACGGAGTTTCTCGATCTACTGGAGAACATCTACACCATCGGCCCCGCTTGGGAGAAAGTCATCGCCGTCACCAATACCAAAGCCGAGATCACCACCCGCTTCGGCGACCCCGAAGCGCCCCCCTACCACCTGACCTTCGCCAGCAGGACTTCCGAGTCCACCCCACCCCGCTATTGGAAATCCGCCTCATCCCTCGGACCCGCCCCCGCGGACAAACCCCTGCAAGGCCTCCGCATCGCCCTCGATCCCGGACACATCGGCGGACAATACGCCCGCATGGAGGAACGCTGGTTTCAGCTCGGCGAGGATACCAAACCGGTCATGGAAGGAGAAATGACCCTCCTCACCGCCCGCCACCTGAAAACACGCCTGGAATCCCTCGGCGCAACCGTGGACCTGCTGCGCAACGCCAACGCCCCGGTGACGACCAAATCCGTCGAAGAGTTCGAAACCTACGCCCGGGAAAACCTCGGAAAATCCACCCCACACGAGGTCCGCTCTCTCGCCGAACGCCTCTTCTACCGAACCGCCGAAATCCGGGCCCGCGCCGATATCGTCAATCAAAAGACCCGTCCCGACCTCGTCCTCTGCCTCCACTTCAACGCGGAAGGCTGGGGCAACCCTCTCGAGCCTCAACTCTCCCCCCGCAATCACTTCCATGTCCTCCTCAATGGTGCCTACACTGCGGGCGAGGTCACCCACGATGACGAACGATTCGAAATGCTCTTGAAGATCGCACAACGAATCCATCCCGAGGAGAAGGCCATCGCCACGGGGCTGATCAGCGCATTCCAGGAGGTCACCACCCTTCCTCCCTACGAGTACGAACCGCTCTCCCTGCGCGCCATCAACATCGACCACAATCCCTACCTCTGGGCCCGCAACCTGCTCGCCAACCGACTCTACGAATGCCCCGTCCTCTTCCTCGAACCCTACGTCATGAACAGCGAGGAGGTCTTCGCCCGCGTCCAGGCCGGCGACTACGACGGCCAGCAGGAGGTCAACGGCGTCCAACGGCTCTCGATCTACCAGGAATACGCCCACGCCGTCGCCCTCGGCCTTGAACGCTACTACCGCCAACACCGCGCCCCATGAACCGCACCCTTCTCATCGCCGGGGTCGGCTACCTCGGCTCCGCGCTCCGCGATCAAGCCCATGCCGCCGGCTGGGCCGTGATCGGTCTCAGCAAGTCGGGCGGAGGAGGCACCATCGCCTGCGACCTGACCTCCCCCCCCGCCCTCTCCGCAGTGGCGCAGTCCCTCCCTCCGGCTCAACAGCCAGACGCCATCGTCCACTGCGCTTCCTCCGGCCGCGGCGGCCCGGAAGCCTATCAGGCCGTCTTCGTCGATGGCTGCGCCAACCTCCTCCGCACCTTTCCCCAATCCCCGCTCCTCTTCGTCTCCAGCACGTCGGTCTATGGACAAACCGATGGTTCCACCGTCACCGAGGAATCCCCCGCGCATCCCGCCCGCGAAACCAGCCGCCTGCTCCTCCAGGCCGAAGGCACCACCCTCTCTGCCGCAGGCTGCGTGGTCCGCCTCGCCGGCATCTACGGCCCCGGACGCAGCGTCATCCTGCAGCGCTTCCTCAACGACAACGCGGGGATCGAGGAGGACGGCCAACGCATCCTCAACCAGATCCACCGCGACGACGCCGCTTCCGCCATCCTCCACCTCCTCGGCCAAAACACCTTTCCGGCAGGGCAACTCTTCAACATCGCCGACTCCACTCCGCTCTATCAGATCGATTGCTTTCGGGGTCTTGCCCAACTCTTCCACAAACCACTCCCCCCCAAGGTGCCCCGCGACCTGAACCGCAAACGGGCCTGGACCAACAAGCGGGTCAGCAACGCAAAACTGCTCCAATCCGGCTGGTCCCCCCGCTTCCCCGACTTCCTGCAAGCCGCGCCATCCATCGCCGAATCGCTCAACGCCTAGCCGATTGACCACTGGCTCCCACGACGCGAGGTCGCGGGGGGCCACCGAACCGCCCCCACCGAACCGCCCCCACCGGGTTCACCCCGGTGGAGCGCATGATCAATCAGCTAAACAACACCGGCCCCGTCTGCCAATGCACTTGTGCACGTCGGCTTCAATTCCAGCGATAACGCGTGATCCCTTCCGCAATCGCAAGGGCCACCATCGATTGATAGGACGAGGACGCACAACGATTGCGCTCACTCGAATTCGAGATGAACCCGCACTCCACCAACACGGCCGGACACTTGGTCTCCATGAGCACCGTGAACCGCGCTGATCGCACGCCGCGGTTGACCACCCTCAGCCGATTCACCATCTCGCGCTGGATGGCTGCCGCCAAACTCCGCCCCTGCGACCCCGCATAGTAGGTCTCCACCCCGCGCACCCACGTCTCCCGGGTCACATTGAAATGAATGCTCACAAAAACCGCATTCCGATACTGGTTGCCGATCACCGCCCGACGACTGAGCGAAACGAACACATCGCTGGCCCGCGTCATCGCCACGGAGTACCCACGCTGCCGGAGCTGCTCCCTCAGCTTGCCGGCGATCCGAAGATTGAGATCCGACTCCTTCACCCCACTCCGCGTGGCTCCCTGATCCCGACCGCCGTGGCCGGGATCGATCACTACCCACTTGCCTTTCCCCACCGAGGACACCCGCGATGAAGAACTGCCGGAACTGCTCCGGGTGCTGGAACCACTGCTGCTCAAGGTCAATCGCTGACCCACCCGCAATTTCCGGGGATCGGTAATGCCATTGGCCTTCATCAGACCCGAAACGCTCAGCTTGTTCTTCGTCGCAATGGAATAAAGCGTGTCCCCCGACCTTACTGTGTAGGTGGCCCCCTCACTCACCATCGTCCCCACCACGAGCGCAAAAAGGGCGCTCATCCACAATAGCGGGATTCGTAAGGAGGACAACATGGGCAGAACGCCCGTAATTTACAGAATTTATTAAGATAGTCAAATATTTTTGAAGTATTAACTACTTTCCGCCTCATCTTCCTCCGACAGCGCTTCCTCCACCCCCCTCCGCCACCGCGTCGAAACCCACGGCCGCACCAGCCCATAAATCAAATAGAGGGAAAACAACACGGCCGGGAGGATCCAGTAATAGTTGATGAGCGCCGCCACCACCAGCGTCCCTACCAACAGCACGGGCAGACTCGCCCGGGTCCGCCAGTCCACCTTCTTGAAGCTCGGATAACGGACATTGCTGATCATCAGCGCCGACAGTCCCAGCATCATCCCCGCCAACACGTAGTTCCACATTCCCAGATTCCGATCGGTGTTGTGCAGGTGGATGATCAGGAAGGTCAGCGAAGCAATGAAGCCCGCCGCCATGGGAATGGGAATCCCCCGGAATTCCGACATCGATCCCTTCCCGGACATCGCCAGACAGTTGAAACGCGCCAATCGCATCGCCCCACAGAGCAGGTAGATAAATGCAATCGCCCACCCCACCCCCGGCTCGGCATGATCAAGTTGGGTCGGCAGATCGAGATTGAAGAGCACCGCCTTGGACACCAACAGGGCCGGCGCCATCCCAAAGGACACCAGGTCAGCCAACGAATCGAACTCCTGCCCGAAGGGGGATTCCTGCCCTCCCAACCGCGCCAGGCGGCCGTCCAGCAGATCAAAGAGACAGGAGCCGAAGATCAACAGCAGGGCCTGCTCGTAGAAGACCTTGGCCTCCCCGAAATCCGGGGCCTGCATGCCCTTGAAAATCGTCAACACCGCAAAAAAACCACAAGCCAGGTTTCCAGCCGTCATCAGGTTCGGCAGGAGGTAGATCTTGGGATCTCCGTCGGATTCGTCGCTCACCGCGCCACTATACCCACTCCCTTTCCACCGCAAAGACTGGAAATCACCCCCCGGACCAGCCATGGTCACGCCGTGGATCAAACACCTTCAATCTCCCCCACCGACCGCATGGACGCCCTCCTCCAGCGCCTCCCCGGGGCCCGCCGCGCCCTCTTTTCCGCCTTTCACGTCGGCGGCTGCCAGTCCTGCGCCTACCGGGACGAGGAAACCCTCGCCGAGGTCTGCTCCAACCACGGCATCGAAATAGCGGAGGCCATCCGCACCCTCCTCGAAAGCCATCGGCACGATCAGACCATGCTTCTGGATCCGGTGTCGGTGTTCGCGAAACTCAACGCGGGCGAAGCGATCCTCCTCGTCGATACCCGCACCCGCGAGGAACATGAGGCGGTCACCATCGCCGGCTCCCAACTCATGACCCAGGAACTCCAACAGTCCCTCTTCGCCACCCCTCCCGAACAAAGCATTGTCCTCTACGATCACAGCGGCCGCGACGTCCTCGATCACTGCGCCTGGTTCCGCGGCCATGGTCTCAAGAACACCTTCGCCCTGACCGGCGGCATCGACGCCTGGTCCCGCGACGTCGATCCCTCCCTCCCCCGCTATCGGCTGGAAATGGAATAACACTCCATCAGACGACGCCAACGCCCCTCCCGCATCTACCCCCACCGTCTCCCCGCCCGTGGCGGCGGCTTCCCAACCGCCCAGCCGACTCCGCCGCACCGTGGCGCGACCGTCCCGGTCGCAAGCCCTCTCTCGTTCCTCACACGTGGCTCGTCGGCTGTCTAAAAGCCTCCGCACCCCAACCCGATTCTTGCAGCTCTCGCCGATTGAATGTGCTCCGCACCGCGTCCCACCACTGACGGCCTAATCACCCGTGCTGCTAGTCGTCGGTAATCATCGCCCGGTATGTGATATAGTGCCACATGCCCCCCACCGTCATGGATCCTCCCCCCGCAAGCGCGGGGGGCCCCTCCATGCCGCTCCCGCCTGGATGAAAACCCAGACTCGCAAAAGGGCCGGTTCGGATTACATTACCACCATGGCCATTATGACCATGACCGACATCATTGCCGGGGCGCTCGAACTGCCGCGAAGCGACCGGTCCTACCGTTTTAGGAACTAAGATGAAAATGTACAGTCTTCTCGTTGTTAGCAATTTGTTGATCGGTTTCTCTTCGGTCGCGCACGGACAATCTCTCGCTGCGGCCGAAGATTTCCACGGCAGACTTCTTCTCGTTGGGGCAAGGGAAGGAATTAGCACTGCATACTTAGGAGGATTGTCACGGAAACCGGAGCAGGGAGGACTCTTTTCGGAAGAAATCGGAAGGTGGCTTTTGCATCGAAATTTGGAAACAAATGTTTATATTACATTGCTGAGCGACGGAATAGAATCGGTACACAAAGTGCAAATTGGCGAGGAAAATCTGTTTTCCAAGTTTTCCTATACTGATCGACTAGAGAACGTGAAGAGAGTTGATATCGAAAAAATTCTCGGAATGAAATCCGCCAAATTTTGGGCGGCGATCGAGGCCGAGAAACCTTTGTGGGGTAAGCCTGCTGCGAAGAACAAGTGAAGAATAGGGGTCATGTGGGAAAAGGATGCATGAAAAATAGGGGCAAATCATTTCGACATTCCTGCTTTTGGGCATCTCCCCCGAAGTCCAGTTACCGTGATGTCGGCGAATAGGAATGCGGAGGTTCTGGGAGGGAGAAGAGGGTGGGTGGACCTTGCTTTGAAGCGTTCGGCTTGTCACGACGTAGCTTTAGCGAAGGCGGAAGAATACCTGCAACCGACCCGTCCGCGCACTTGCAGAAGGAACTTGCGTGATCTCAATCCTCTACTCGGTTGGCATGCCCAATGCGACTGGCTGCCAATATTTAAGGACCCAGTTGAAAAAACCTGATCTAAGGATGATCGATCTGGAAAAAACGGAGGGGGGCATCAGACAGCAGCGCTGAGTATTCGAGTGATCCCGGTAGGAGCGTGAGATCCGACCAACTTTCCAGGTCGATGCTGCTCTGAAGCGTTTCTCCGGCGTGGAGCGCTCGGGTGAGAAAGACGTGCACGGTCGCGCCGTCGCCGGGCCCTTGGCCTTCTTGCACTTCAATCGTCAAATCCAGCGGCAAGGCGTCCTCGCCGCAATGGCCAAGCGGGTCGGATCCGATGTTCTGCTCAGTGATGTTGTTGATGCCATCATTGTCGGCATCCCCGTTCGGATCGGTGATCCCATACCAGGCCTCCCACTCGTCGGCCAAACCGTTGCCATCCGCGTCGATGCTGGATGGCGCGGTCACCGGATCAACAACGCCAAAGGAATAGGTCGCAAAATCAATGCGACTGCGCTGAGTGCCGGATTTGGCGTAGTACTCGATGGTGACACTCGCGGGTGCCGTCGCGACGGCAAACTCTCGATCAGGGAAGCCCGATTGGAAGAGATTGAACGAAGCGGTCGGAGACTCACGGTACCAGACGTCCGCAGTGCTCTCGAACCTGTAGCTGCGCACCACCGGAGGTGACAGCGCACCTGGTGGATGGACTTCATGCGAGGCGGCCGGAACGATCGTGACCGTCGGCTCTGTCGGGGAGAGCGTCCCCGGCAGCACGGCAAAGACGGAAGTGTCGTCGGAATATTGGTTGGTCAACATCCACGTGGATCCGGCGGCGGCGGTGCCGGCAGAAAACGGGCTGCGGCCGCCCAGACCGGCGGACGAACCCCCGAAGCTCTCCCGCTCTCCGTCCATCGCGAGCGAGCCGGGTAGTGGGCCGGTTCCCAGGGTCCAGTCGGCATTGCGGCGCGAGTCCGTCAGGACGGCATCGCTGTCGACGAAGGGTTCGCCGTCGAAGGCGAACACGTGGGCTGGCGAAGCCATGGCGAGAGCGGGCAGCGAGCCTTGGGATTCGCTGTTGTAGGTGCCGTCCCCTTGGACATCGAAGCGCTCCCAGGAAGTCGAACCGCCACCTGTAGTCGGTCCTTGGAGCATGAGCATTTGCGAACCCCCATCCCCCGCAATGCCACCTGTCCAGCGTTGTCCTGCTGGGGCCACGAGAGCCTGCGCAACAGTGAATCCGGTGCCGTCAAACTGGAGAAGCTGCATCTGCGACCCGCCGTCCAGGATCGCCCAAACACCATGGGCGGTGCCTTGGTTGACGGGCATCAGGGACTCCACACCCGCCGAGGCATTGAAGGTATTGCTGACTATTGCTGAGCCACTCGACGTGGTGCGAATCCAATGCAGGGTCGGGCTGCCCGGGACGAAGAAGACGAAGGTGCTCCTCGTAGTGGCATCCAGAGCTCCCCAAACAAAGCTCGCGCCAAGGGGCATTCCTGAGAGTTGAATCTCCAGGTTGATGGAAGGGCTGCCGCCCGGATCCACACCCGAGAACATTTGCAGGATGGAGCCAGCAAGATCATCGGCCATAAAGGCTGCATACCACGGGTCCGAAGTGCTCACCCGGGCACGTCGACCTTCGCGCAGGCGAACCGAACGATTACTGCTGACTGCGGTAGTAAGAGATGGGTCCCCCACCACAACCGCGCTCAGGCTGCTCTGGCTCACATCGTGTGACGACACCCAGAGGTCGTCGTTGGCACTGCTGGGGAAAGGAGGCGTCGGGAAGTCGAGGGCGACCACACCTGCCGGCGCTGGTCTGGGACTCTCATAGACAACGACCGGTGCCAGACTGGCCGGAGTGACGCGCACGAGGCTCTGTGACCGGTTCGACGCCAACATGAGGGAGTCGGTGGAACCACCCCGCCCGAGCAATCCAGAGGCAGCCTCCGTGATCTCGCCGACGCCGGAGAGGCGCTGGAGCCCGGACGCGACGGCACCGGCCCCGTTGTTCAGGGCGCGCACCTGGCCCGTAGCGCGATCAATGATTGCGAGGTCGACGCTCGAGGGGGTGAAAAAGAAAAAGTGCCCCGAGATGAAAATCTCCTCGGCCGTGCGCATCACATCCTGAGCGTGGAGAATGCTGGGCATGACCGCGACGAGGGCGGCGGCGAAGCAGGATTGCGTAAGTCTTGATTTCATGAGCGTCTTGGTTGGAGGCCTGTTAGAACAGCGGAAATTGGACTTCTCCGGCATCGATGACGGCGGCCGGTTCACCATTGTCCAGAAACCGCACCACCCAGTAGTGATAGTAAGCCCCGTTGATTACCGGTTTGGTGTCGAGCAGGTAGAGGTTCAAGTGGGCGTAGGTAGTAGGTGGATTTATCTCGCCCGGACCGGGCACCGGTCGCAACTTCGGAACCGTTTGAGAGAACTGGAGGGGATCGAGACCGACTCCCGAGATCCCAATGTAGGGGTCCCGCAGTCTTTGGAATTCAGTGCTGATGTTCTCGAAGGCGATCAGGTTGACCTTTGGGGAACACTGCACCACCACATCGGAAACATCCGGGAAGCTGAAGCTGGGGATCTGCATGCGATAGAGCACGACCGGCAAGAGGGATTCGTCGGCATTGCCCCCGCCGCCGAGTCCGCGAAAGACATGGTCGTTCGGGTCAGTGAGAGCCGAATCCCGAAAGCCTGCCGGGCGCAATTCCAGGAAATCGTCGCTGGTGTTCCCCGGGGTGGAGGTGCCCAATAGTCGACCGCCAAAATCGCCGTTGCCCGCGTTGAAGAGCGGGATCCGGCCAATCCTGACGCCGGCGGGATAGGCATCGTGATTGTACGGCCAAACCGGGCGTTCGCCCAACACGTTGTTCGGGGTATCGGCGCCCGATGGGACAAAGCGTAGCGCTGCGATGTCGGGATTGAAGGTGACCACTGGCGGCAAATCGCGGTAAGGCCACGGCATGATGCAGTCCTCACTGGGTGCCGGAGGCGGCGGCGTGTAACGGAAGGTGATCAGGGAACTCGCTTCGCTGCGGGCCTGACCTCCTTGGTTGCTCGGCCCGAGGGCGACGATGCTGGCGCGGTACTCGACACCAGGGGCGATGTCGAACTCCTGGGAGAACAGCGGGCCGGTCCCGAGCGCAGTCGGTCCGCTGCCGATAAACGGAGAGATGAAGATACTATCTTGCGGGATTCTGGTCGACTCAATTGCCCCCGTGGCAGCGCTCTTCAGCGGCAACATGGAGATTCCTGGCACGGCGACCTGTTGTTGAAGGATCGCGTCGAAGGCGCGGGTGAGCAGGCTGGCGTTTCGCGCTCTGGTGTAGGTCAAAATCCCGAATCCGGCCTGCGCCAAAGTCACGTCACCGCCCTCGACGGGATGCAGGTAGATCTCGAAGTTCTCAACGCCCTCGGTCGCGGAGGTCCAACGGAGTCGGACACGCGGGTTCGCCGGGGTGCCGAGAAATTCGGGTTGCCCGATGACGGGGCGTGGCAGCGGGGTGACCGTCTGCACACAGTCGCCGAGGCGCTGAAGTGGACTGGAGTTGCCATCGACATCGAAGGTCTGCACGAAGTAATTGAGACAAGCGCTGTTGGGCGGGAGACCGACATCGAGCATCGTGACGACGGTGCCCGCCGTGCCGGGGAGTTCCCCCTGTTTGACCATTGTCAACTCGCCCGTATCGACCTGGCGGTAGAGGCGGTATTCGCGCACTCCGGCCGCGGCGATGAAGCTGAGTCTCACCGGGTTGATCGTGGTCGTGCCTTCGACGCGGATGTTGTGAAAATTCTGCGCACAGGCGTCGGGATCGCCTCCGTTGATTTTTCTCGCGATGTAGCTCTCCCCAGCGTCCCCGGAGAAAGTCACCCGCCCTTGAAAGACACGCGCCAGCCCAACATCCTGATAGTTGAATTCACCAACAAATAGTCTGACGAGGACATCATCGCCGTTCGCCAGACCAGGCACCGTGCCGGTGAGGCTGCCCGCATCCCCCTCCGCAGTGGTGAGGTTCTGGATGCTGATACTCGGTCCGAGCTGGGAAAAGGCGAAGCTCATTTTGGAGGCATCGATCACATCCGCGGTAAACTCGTATTTGTACTTCACCAGATCCTCAGCCTGCGAACTGAGTGAAACCGTGGTGTACGGGCTGCGTGCGCCACCCTTCGATCCGGCGGTGAGTGTGATGTAGTAGTTGGTGCCGGGATCGACCAACTCGACCGGGACCGAGAACTCGTGGCTGACGAAAGTCTCCCCCTCGGCAAAGTGCAACTTCAATGGAGGTCCAAGTTCCGGGTTGACCGATTTCACTTCGATCCAGGCGACATCGGTCGAGGCGCGGGTGACTTCGACGATGGCGGAAGGGGGGGTCGGTGCCCCTACCCCGACGAACACGAGACCGACCTGTTTCAATACAACCCGCGAACAGAATCCAGCGGCCATCGTCTCGGCGGATGATGGTGCGGTCGCCGGAGTGAAATCGTGCAGCATTGCGGGGACTGGTGAGGCAAATGCCGAGAAGACCTCTCCGCGTGATCCCTGATGGACGGCGCGCACCGAATACCAGAAGGTCTCGCCGTCAGTCGGGGTGAGCGTGTCGTCGATGAAGGTCATCCGGTCTCCGACCAACTGCGGCACGGTATCCAGCAGGACCGTTGGATATGGGACGGGGATGGGCGGAGGATTGGGTAGGGGCAGCGTGAAGGCCGAGGCGCTGGTCGAGCGCCGGATCTCGTAGGTATCGGTCTGGTCGAGGACGGTATCGATGTTCGGTTTCCAGGAGAGTTCGATGACCCGTTCCCCAGCCTCGTTGCCGGTCGCCACGTCGTTGGTGCGATGGACCAGCGCAAGGCGCTGCGGAGCCGGTGGCGGCAGAAGGCGACAGGCCAACATCAGCCCGCCGGGAGAAACGCCGCCCGGGCGGCCCAAGAGGTCGATGGCGACCGTGTAGTAGTAAAACTGATCACCATCGTTGAAGGCCGCCCCCCCCGGGCGGTAGCGATCGTTGTCGTCGCCGTAGAAATAGGTCTCCGGATCAGTAATGAAATCCGCGACGTTCGCTGTCAGGTACGTTTCGGACTCGCGTCGTGGGACAGGGAGCAAGGAGCGGACCTCTGCCCCGAGATTGGACTGCAGCGTGCTGGCGGAGGGCGCGGTGATGTGCCAGTTGTTAGCCTCGGCGAAACTCTTTTCCACGCGCCAAATCTCGAAGCCCTGCAACTGCATCTGGCGACGCAGGAGCGTGGCGGGCATCGCCCAGCGCAGGCGAATGTTGAGATCGCCGGTCACGCTGAGGTCCGGCACTTGCACGGGAACTTCCGCCGCGGGCAGCGGGTTGTGTTGCGCGGCGACGACGGTGACCCGACCGATCACGCCGCGATCGGTCTGGGTGGCGATGTCGAAGTCGCGAACCTCGATGGTCGCCTCCGCACCTGGAGCCACGGGCAACTCGCCCGACCAGGCTTGCCCGAGACACATCGACGCGGTGGGGCTCAGCAGATGGAGAATCGGGAAGATTTGTTCCCTGACATCGATCTCAGGCCGCGTGAGAACCGCACCGATCCGTTCCTCCAGCGTGCCGGGGAGCGGAGGATATTCGACAGGCTCGACTCCCGGCAGAGGCTCTTGAAACCCGCGCAGCGTGTCCGTGATCAGAGTCTCGATCCGGTCGATCGGTTCACCGAGACAGGCCCCGCGAACAATCAGGGACTTGATCAACTTCGGAGCAGTCGCCGGTTTGATGATCGCCTGGCGGGTGAAGACGCCACCGCTCGTGGGGTCGCCCGCCTTCACATAGACCGCCAGGGTGTGCCCGGTGAGCGGTCCAAGCGTGGAGGTATCCCAAGTGACGTACGCCCAAGGGTGACCATCGGTGCCGATGGTGCTGAGGCCGGTCGTGGTGACCAAATCATCGACAGTCTGGGCGTGGAGCGGCCCGACACCAACCGTGCCAATCACGAGGAGTGCAGGGAGAAGAGAACGAAGTTTCATGTATCCGTGGTGTTGTGGAATCTAGTCGAACGAGAGATCGATGCCGTCGGGACCAGCGGTCCCGTGCACATGGAAATTTTTGTGCTTTTTGTAGCACTTGATTTTGCAGTTCCCGATTTTGCCGGTGACCCTGAGTTGCCCATCAAGGCGGAAAGTGCCCGCCGCGAGGCTTTGACTGAGATTGCCCTCGTCGGGAAAGTCCGCCGCACCGACCAGCAGCACTTCGCCCTTTCCGGTGACGAGGCAGAGGATCTCCGCCCGGACCCCGAGGTCGGTGATGATCCCGACCGTGGTGAGGGCGGGTTGGCCGGGGCCAGCGTCCGGCCGGTGAAGTCCGAAGAACCCACCGCCAAGCTTTCCTTGAGCCTGGAAAAGGCAGCTGTCCGGCAGACCGAACGCCTCGTTGAGCGAAAACCAGGCGGCGGCATGGACGTAGATACCGATGACCTCGCGTCCAGCGAGGTTGCCGATGCCGTTCTCGATCGTCTCCGGCATCAGCTCGAGCGATGGCAGGTCGTTGTGTTGACCGAAGAAGACGGTCGCCTCGGCCTCCTTCCCATTGTATTTGCCGTTCGCTTTTCCGTAGAGATAGTTGCAACCACCAAAGCCGAGCCCGAGGGAAACCTGCTCGACTTCGATCACGCCGAAGGTCAACGGTCCGGTAACATCCAAGCTCCCGTCGGCACCGATCAAGGCGTTGTTAGAATCCAGTGCGAAGAGCAGCTCCAGAGTCCCCGTCGGCGGTGGGTTCTCGGTCGGATCATCATCTTCCGAAGGCTTTGCCCCATCCTTGAATCCGAGCCCGTAGAGCGGGGCGGTCGCCCCCAGCTTGATCTCGACCCCTTCCGCTCCGACAAGGTGACAACTCGATCCAGGCGATCTCGTGTTCACGTTCTTGACCTCCAGCCAGCCATGGAAGGTCATCGCGTCACCTTCCGTCCCCGCGTTCATTTCATATTTCCCGTCCAGACGGACCCGGTCAACGGTGTCGCCGATGATGCGAGCATGACCAGTGACCGAGACCGCTTTGAGCGCGGTGATATTGTCGAATGGACGCTCGATGGTGGCGATCACAGGGAGCCCCCCAACAGTCTCTCTGGCAATGGCGATGACCTGTTCGGTCACCCGATTCACCACGCCAAGAATGGCGTCCAACGAGGCGTTGAGCGTCTCGTGGACTTGCGTTCCGACCTCCCTGATGATGGCGCGCAGTCTGGCCACCAACACTTCGGCCACGAATTGATCCTTGATGGTCTGGCGGATCAAGGCCTTCAGCTCTTCCGGGCGTTGTTCCAGCAGCACCCGACCGGGATCCAGCTGGGCTTGCAGGAAGGTGCAGAGATTGTCCACCACCGTCTGGGCCAAGGGGCCGAAGGGATCGACTCCGACCGACGCTTCTGCGGAGAGCCGCAGCATCATCGATTCGCCATTGGTGACCTGGTCGCGGATCTGCTGAACCCGCGCTTTGAGTTCGAGCAGGATCCTTTCGACATAGGCGAGAGTCGCTTCTGATTTGGGCACCTCCTGATCGACGATATCGTTGAGTTGGCCGGCGATCCCATCAAAGATCGCCTGCAGGGTTTGTCCGGCCAGCCCGTCGTAGGGCTGGTCCTCGAAAATTTGGAGGATGATGGATTTGACCACATCGCGCCCTTGGCTGGTCGGGTCTTTCTCGACGAGATCCAGCAAGGCGTCGATGCCGCGGTCGACTCGATCGAGACGTGGCTCGATGACTTGGGCGAGCGCGGCCGAGGCTCCATCCAGCTCGCCGAGCAGATTCAATTGGACGCTGATCTGACCCTGAAAGCTCGGCAGGCCGCCTTGCGCCTGGTTCAGACGGGTGCAGAGGGTGTCGAGCCCTTCCCCGGTATCCTCGTAGCGCGATTTCAAGGTGTCGTAGAGCGAATCGATGATGGCCTCCGGCAGAGCCGCATCCAAGGCGGGTTCAAAGACAACTTGCGGGTTGAAATCGAGCAGCTCATCGACGGCTTCGATCCCGTCGGTGAGATCGGTGATCTGATAGGCTGCATTTCCGGCGGAGCGCACCCCTTCCTTGATGGCATCACCGATCCGGTCGATGCCGCCGGTCACGTCCGCTTGAAGGCGTTTGGTGCTGAGCACGGGGAGTCCGCCCGGCTGAAGGCCAAAGGCAATGTCCGCCACGTTGGGCGTCAGGGTGCGCAGCTCGGTCTCGACATCGAGAATGAAGACGTGCTGCGTCGGCAAGCTGCCGTCCTCCAGTTTGACGACGACGAACTGGCGCCGCAGCGGTTCCCAGTGCACCGAAAAGTTGAGGTCGAGGCCTTTCCAGCTGCGAATGACGCGGGGATGGTAGGGGTTGACCGTGTCGGTGATGTCGGGCGAGCGGAAGTCCTCGAGCGAGGGACCTGTCGGCCAGCCACGGTTGGCGTCATCGAAGTCCGTATCGGTGAAGGCCGACTTGCCATTCGAATCGGTCCACTCGTTCATGATGTACAACGCGTCGGCACGCTGGGGCGAGATGTGGACGTGCACCGAAGCATCTTCGAAGAAGGGCAGATCGAGCTTGCCGGCCAGACTGAGAAAACCAGCAGCCGGTTTCTGAGGATCCGCCCAATTGTTAAATACGGCTCCGGTCACCGGCGTGAGCGTGTAAGCGAGAAGCTCCTCGTGAGTCTTGATGCGGATCTGCGAGGGGACGCGCAAGCGGGAATCGACCCCCGTCCCGACCGCGAGTGGATCGCCGCCAGAGATCAGTTCCCCGCTCGGCTTGAACCCCAGTTCGCCAAGCAGCGGCTCACGGAAGAACGCCGTCTCGCAGCTCACACCCAGCAGCGGAAAGCCACTGTCGCGGTTCTCGCAGGGTTGGCCGTTGACGGTGCCGTCAGTGGGAAATTTGAAGAGGCAGGTGAGCGGTTGGATATCGACCCCCCAGTAGGCGAGCGACACGGGCGGTGAGGACGGTGCAATTTCGGCGCTGCGCAGCTCGCCGGTGCCACCGAATTTTACGTGATCCAACTCAAGATCGAAATCTGCTGGTCCGGATCCGTCGCCGACGTGCAGGCCGGCCCGACTGAGGGAATCAGCGATGTTCGAATCGACAAAGGTGGCGGCGATCTCGTGAAACTGGGTCTGGAACCCCCACAGGCTGACGAGGCCCAACGCCCCCGCGCTCGCTTCGTGCCGCCCGGTGATTCCGCCGGCCCTGATCACGTATTTGGAGCAAGGCTTGAGCGGGTAGGTCACCGGGTTCGCCGCGCCACCGGGAAGCTGGGTGCAGGTGGTGCCGACATTCTGCGAAATCCGCAGGTTCATGCCCGCGTAGTCCGCCAGTCCTGCCTCATACTCCGGGGTCCCCGGAGTCTCGACATAACCGGCATTCCCGGGTTGGCCACGACCGGTGAGCAGCAGCGCGAGGGCCGCGCGGCCACCGAACGCCGAGGCACCCGGCATCGCGTAGCCGGGCGCGTAGAATGATCCCGTCGTCCCCCCGTTGATCTTCCAGCCGTGGGTCGTCGCGTCGCGCCGACCCCAGCGGATCGGGCCGCCGGGATTCGAGATGATCGTGCTGATCGCGCCGTCCGCACGCACGCCGCCCCCGGCCGTGATGGTGAGGATTCCCCCGGTCGGAGTGATGCCCAGGACTTCCGAACCCTGGAGGAGAGCGCCGGAGCAGGGATCTCCGTCAACCTTGACACTGTAATCCTGGCGGGCGGCACCATCGGAAGTCAGTGCTCCCCCGGTACCTGGGCCGGTAGTGGTCCAGGTGATGGAGCCGTCAGGGGCGAATTGGGACGCCGAAACGAATGCTCCCGATGGGAAATGTGGGTTGTAGCTACCGTCGGGAATGTTCGCGGACCCGCTCAGCAGAGCGCCGCCGCCAGCGGAAGCGAACACCTCGTAACCTGCGGTGGTGGTATTGCGCAGATATCCATCATTGGTCCGGCGATTTCCTGCGGCTATGTTCGCGAGGAGTCCGGCCTGTTGGTCAGCCTTCAAAGTCGCCGCCTCGACAGCGTGATCATAGGCCGCCCCTCCAGTCGGAACGACGAATTTCCCCTCCGCCACGACCCAAGTCACAGCCCCACCCGAGAGACGCAAGGGAACACTCTCCACCGCCGCGTAGGCGCAGGGAATGGTGAAGCTGGCGGTGGTGGGGGCGAGCGAATCGTCGAACAGGAAGTCAGGATTTCCTCCAGGCACAAAGGTGTATTGTCCGAGCATGCGGCGTGATCCCGCTGTCGTCCCGATGCCGAATCCAGCGGGAAAGCGGACCGTGATTTCATTTGCGCTCAACCCGGCAGCAGAGAGCAGGATGGGAGCGTGCAGAAATTTCACATTCGCGACGGTCACCGTGTCCGGCGTGGAAAGTGAATACTGTCCACCGACGAGCGTGGTGATGCCAGTCGTCATATCGATGCTCACCGATACCAAGGTATTGCTGCCAAAGGTGACCCCGGGGACGTTGGGGAGAATACCCTGGCCCACCAGGATGAGAATCCGCGTCGTCAGAATGTCGCCATCGATGCTAGCGGTGCTGTCCGCCAGTGGATCGCTGCCCAAGCTCAGAAATTCTACGGTATTCGCTCCCGCAATCAGGGTGCCGTTGAGAATCAGGGGGAAATACTCGACCGCGCCGATATCCACGAGGCCGTTGACGACACGTGCGAGACCGCGTTGGTCGGTGGCAAAGGGGCTCGTCGATGCAGCTCCGACGGGATCGATCAAGGGGGATCCGGCCAGCGGAACCTTGGTGTGAGTGCCGCCGCCATGGTTGCTGAGTGGAGAGAGCATGGCGTTACCAGTCAGGAGGGTGCCCGAAGCGGACTGGCCGCTATCGGCGAGATTGCCGAGGAAATTGATGCCGGTGCCGGTGAAAGTCCCTGAATTTTTCACCAGATCGGGGCCGAGGCCCGGGCTGCCCTGGTTCCCCAGTCCGTTGCTGGCAATAACGCTGTTGTTCAGCTCCAGAGTTCCCCTGTCAAACATCCCTCCACCGCTTCCCTTCTGTCCGGGGAAGCCGTTGCCTCCATCAAACCCACCGCCTCCTGTGGAATTGCCTGCCACGGTGCAATGCACGAGGGTAATGCTCCCCCCGAGGTTGTTGTAGATGCCACTCCCGTTTCCGCCGTCTCCACCGTCACCATCGTCGAAGAATCCATTACCACCTTCTCCACCTGGTCCGGTTGTATTGCCCGCAATGGTGCAGTGCGTCATGCTCAGACTAGCGCCGGCGTTGTTGAAGATGCCCCCGCCGTGGCCGCCGTTGCCTCCGCTGCCTCCAAACCCTCCAAACCCTCCACCGCGGCCACCCTCGCCGGTGGTGTTTCCCGAGAGCGTACAGGTCACCAGGGTCAGGTCCCCACTGTTGTGAATCCCTCCTCCGTGGAGCGCATTGCCACCCGAGATGTCGCCTTGTCCATTTGGAGCATCTTGGCCGTCTTGAGTCGTCCCGTCTGTGATCGTGAGATTGTTGAGGACACCGGTGACACCGGAGTCGACCTGTATCACGCGGTGGTTGGCAGCGTCAATGGTGATGCCCTTGGCCAGCGCGGAGGCGTCGATGGTCAAATCCTTGTCCATCAGCAATTGCCCATTGGTGAGGAAAATAGTCGCGTCGTTGAGCGCGGGATCGAAGGTGATGCTGCCTCCGGAAACTACCTCATTGATCGCATCGCGGAGAGAGATGCCGCCGGTGGCCGCTCCATCGTTTTCATCGACCGCGGTATCCACCACTGCTGAGGCGAGAATGGTCATTGGGTTCGCCGCGATGACAAAATTGTGGGAGGTGCCGGAGTTGAGCGAGGTCTTGGTTTTTCCAGCCAAGGTCGCCCCTTGGTTTACGACGACGGGGACGTGGCGCTCAGCCACAGCGGAGACCAGGCCGATTTGGAGATATTGATTTCTCCCCCATGCCGCCAAGGTGCCATCGCTGCATTTGACCACGTTGTGGAAATCTCCCGCCGAAACCGAGATCACGGTCTTGCCAGCCAAGACTCCGCTTTGATCCACCAAGACCGGAATGGTGCGGTCCACTTCGGCCACGCTTTCGCCAAGTTGGCCATATTCATCCTGTCCCCAGGCAGCCAGGGTTCCATCGCTGCACAGCACCACCGTGTGGACCTCCCCCGCACCTAACGAGATCGGGGTCTTGCCGCTGAGGACCCCGGTCTGGTCCACGAGGACGGGTGCGTTCGTCCAAGTGGTGGTGCCGTCTCCCAGTTGGCCGTCGTTGTAGCCCCACGCAGCGAGGGTGCCATCGCTGCAACGAACCACGGTATGGCCGACCCCCACCGCCACTTCCACCACCGTCTTGCCCGCCAGAACCCCGGTCTGGTCCACGAGGGCCGGGACAAGACGGGTTGTGTTCGTGCCGTCTCCCAGCGCGCCAAACCCGTTGTATCCCCACGCGGCCAAGGTGCCGTCACTGCAGAGCGCGACGTTGTGAAGAGCTCCGGCAACCACCGAAACGACCGTTTTGCCAGCGAGCACACCGGTCTGATCGACCAGTACCGGAGTGATTCCGTTCGCGAACGTCCCATCGCCGAGCAAGCCGTTGGAACTGCTCCCCCAAGCGGCAAGCGTGCCGTCACTGCACAGGGCCACCACATGGATGTGCCCCGCCGCGACGGAGATCACCGTCTTGCCGGCCAGGACCCCGGTCTGATTCACGGCCACCGGAGAGGCGCGGCCCGTGGTGGTTCCGTCGCCGAGTTGGCCGAAGAAATTTCTCCCCCATGCGGCGATGGTGCCATCGCTGGACAGGGTCACAGTGCTCCGGTTCATCGCGGAGGCAGAGATGAGCGTCTTGCCCTGCAAGACGCCCCCACCGGCCACCATCACCGGGGCCGAGCGATCCACGGTCGTGCCGTCCCCGAGTTCGCTGTCGTCGTTTCGTCCCCAAGCCCAGGCTTCGGTCCATTTCCAAACCAGGACCAGGTCATTTCCGCTGCCACCATAGTAGTTCGCCACGAACTCGTAGACCTGCGTGCCATTGATCAGCAGCACACTGTCGCCCTGCCCAAGATTGCTGAACTCGCCCGTGATAAACCCCAACCCGGTGTTCTCCACCACCATCAATTCCGTGCCGGTGGTCGGCGTAAAGCCCAAGGTGAAATCCACCTCCCCGCTCGCGGTATAGGAGGCCGCCGATACGGGAATGTCATCCCCGGTCAAATACGTCGCGCTGAGCGAAGCACTGGCCTCGTTGGCAAATGACATCGCCAATAGACCAATCAGCAGGACTACGGGCGCTTGGATCTTCATGATGCTTGGTGGTGTACTTCGGATGTCTGTGCGGAGCGGGCAGGTTCCCAGCACTCAGGAAAGAACCACACTACTCCACTCCATGCGCGGAACACACCATCCTACCTGACATCTCTTATATCCAAAATTTCATTCAACCCCCAAACCTCCCCCCCTGACAATCATATTCCGAGATTAAACTCCATCGCGGGATCCTCGGGGTCCAATCGCTGATTCAATCAACTCTTTAGTAATGCTCCGCAAACACTTCCCGGTATTGTTGATAATCAACTTGAGAGCCAGCATCCGGCTCTCCGTGAATCCTTGAACCGGCAACCCTGCATCGTGCGGCATGGATGACATCGACCTCAATGAGTTCACCCCCGTGCCGAACCAAGGCCAAACGACGAAACTCCAACCCCGTTGTGAGGAACGGCATTGCGATGCCCCGTCCACTCAGGGCCAATCTTGGCGACACAATGGCAGACGCCCTTCCAGAGGCCAAAAATGACCGCTCGCACTGGAAAATCAAGAAATTCTCCAGTCACAAAGAGCTCCGGATATTGCAAAACCAGGAGTGGCAGAACGTCAGCGGCGCGGCGCGCAGACAAGCAGCGTGGGAACTCGTCGAAGATTATTGGGTCAACCAACGAGCAATGAGCCCTGATGAACTCCGACTTCAAAGAGCTATTACAAACGGTCAACGAGGAGAAGGTTAGATGCCTCATCGTGGGAAGCTACCCGCTGAGTTGCTAAAAGCGACGCCATGTCCCCCAAAGCCATCCTTTGCCTCGCCGCCGTCTCCACCATCACAGCCCTCCCCGCGAAAGCCGTCACCCTCATCAACGGTTCCTTCGAAAACACCTCCGCCACCTATTTCAACACCCCCGGCACAGACCGCATGAGCGACGTGGCCGCCCCCGGCTGGTTCGTCTCCACCAACAGCCCCGATTGGTTCCTCGGTGCCCCCGCCCCCACCGGTCTCTGGTTCACTCTCTGGGGCGACTTCTTCGCCATGGGCGCCGCCGAGGGAACCGCATACCGCGAAGGCATCAGCCAAACCTTGTCCGACCTGATCATTGGTCAAACCTACGCCCTCAGCTTCCAACAAGCCAACGGCCTCCTCTTCGATCAAGGCAGCCACCTCGGCACGGGCACCATCACCCTCATCCCCGAACCCCACATCACCCTCCTGGCCCTCCTCGCCCTCCTCGCCCTCCTCGCCAGCCTCACCCTCGCCTTTCGCCGTAGGACAAAACCCTGAAGGGCACCGCTCCTCCCCACAAAAAAAGGCCGCCTCATCGGCGGCCTCTTTTGTATGGTCGGGACGACAGGATTCGAACCTGCGACCTCTTCACCCCCAGTGAAACGCGCTACCAAGCTGCGCTACGTCCCGAGCAGGGGCGGAACGTAAACGGCTGCCCTCCTCCTTGGCAAGCCGCTATTTAGGGCCTGCCCCGCCAGAACTGCTGCCCTCCGCCCCGGAGGGGCACCAAACATTAGCCGGTGGTAGCACCACCGGAAGGCGCCCCCCCGGCAGCCCGGCTCCCCGGAGGGGCGCGGCACACCTCCGCCTCACCCTCCTCCACAGCTCCCCGCCCGTTTTACCCTCCATACCTTCCGCTTCAGCCCACCAGCACCCCCGAGCAAACCCAACCTCTCCTCGCTCCTCAAAATTCGTATCCATTCGTGTTCATTCACGGATCGAATGTCCCCCCATTCTCACCTCACTGCCCCGGAATTCCCGAGATGTGTAAGCGAAAGAATGGAAATCTTCAATTTGTCCTTTCACAAAAGCCTTTTTAATTGATAATTATCCTTTACGGAAGGACAAATAGAGCAAGTCGTCCGCGAGAAGATCGCTGCGGCGGTCGAGACTCCGCCCCCAGCTCTGACACGCCGCGAGGCCACCTTGCCCCCCATCAAGGGCAAAGCCGTCGCCGTGATCGGGATGCGCCGGGCCGGAAAGACCAGCTTCCTCCACCAGTGCCGGGCAGACCTGCTCGACGCAGGCCGATCCGCAAACCGCCTGCTCTACTTCAATTTCGAAGACGAGCGTCTCGGAGGGCTCTCGAAGAAGGACCTCCACATCATTCCGGACACCCACCTGAGGATGTTCCCCGAGCCGGCAGACGAGCCCATCACCCTCTTCTTAGACGAGATCCAGCTGGTCTCCGGTTGGGAAACCTTCGTGAGGCGCCTCCTCGACACTACCGGATACGAAGTCTTTCTGTCTGGCTCCTCCGCCAAGCTGCTCAGCCGCGAGATCGCCACCTCCATGCGCGGACGGGCATGGGAGATCACCATCCACCCCTTCAGCTTTACCGAGTTCTTGCGGCATCACGGAAAGGACCTGCCAGCCGACCCATCCACCCTCCCCGCGAAAAAAACGGCCGCGCTGGATCACCAATTCGCCCGTTACCTCGAGATCGGAGGATTTCCCGAGGCCCAGGAACTCGACCTCATCCACCGCCGACAACTCCTCCAAGGCTATATCGACGTCCTCCTCCTCCGCGACGTGGTCGAGCGCCACCAAGTCGCCAACGTCACCGCCCTGCGCTGGCTCGTGCGACGACTACTCAGCAGCCCAGCCGGTCTCTTCTCCATCAGCAAGTTCTCGGTAGATCTGAAGTCGCAGGGCATTCCCGTCTCCCGGGATCACCTTCACGAATTCCTCGCCCACCTCGAGGACGCCTTCCTCCTCCAAACCATCCCCGTGGCAACCGAATCCGAAAAACGCCGCCAGGTAAACCCGCGAAAAATCTACCCCGCAGATCCAGCGTTGATCCCCGTCTTCGACCGCAGCGGCAAGCCGAACACCGGCCACGCACTGAAGTCCGCAGTGTTTACCGAACTACAGCGGAGAGGTGCCGAAATCGCCTACGTCAAGACATCCGGGGGCTTCGAGGTCGATTTCCTCGCCCGTCATCTGGACGGCTCTCAGGACCTCATTCAGGTCTGCACATCCGTGGATCATCCCGACACCCTCGCCCGGGCGCTGCGCAGCCTGCAAGACGCTGCCACCGAACATCCAAGCGCACGACAAGTGATCCTCACCCTGGAATCACGCCTTCCCTTCCCCGCCGCCCCGGAGCAGGTCAACCTCCTCCCCACCTGGCAGTGGATGCTTCAGGCCGGCATCGGGGTATAATCCGAATAGCGCCCGAATACGCACATCCATCGACCTCGGCGGCAAAGGCAACGCCGAAGGGAGCATGGGCGTCTCGCCCGTGCTTCTTCCAACACCCCAACCTAAACGAGCTCCATTCGGTCTAATCCAGAGACATTCAATTCGCTCTACTCCACACTCCATCGTGCTCTCGCTGACCACAACGGATGGAAGGACTACAAGGGCCTCAATTAACGCGCCGCCCTCGTCCGTGATACGATCCTTCGCACCATCGAAAACGATTGGAAACCGGGTTCGGGGCCAGCGGGAAAGCCCTACGCCGACTGCTCCCCCCGCGAACTGCTCGGAAAGCCCCCCGCAAAAGTTGGGAGAGAGTATCAAATTCGGCAAAGCCGATACAGACCTTCCCCCAGCGAGGGAGGCGTGGGTCAAGCGGAATAGCGGTCGGAAGTCGAAAAGGTTCCGCTTGATGCACGACTCCCTCACTGGGCCCCTGCCGGGAACATTTTAGCGCAGCGATTGCCAGCTCCTACGCCTTGTACGCAAACCGCCCCCTTTCCATCAATCGGGTAGACCTAAGAGGTCCTTTCCAAACGCAACAATTCCTTTTCTTATGAGATCTGGATCCTCTCCCTGGTAGTAATCCTCACCCATAATACTTCCTGCTTCTTTCAAATAGGTTTCGTTAAAATAGCGATCAGGGGCAATTGATCGGTTGATGACTTCACGATCCTCCATATAGGACGAACGCAAAAGGGCTACAGCCATAACATTTAAGTAGACCTTCGGATCTTCAGCCTTCAGCTTCTTGAGTGCGTCAATCAGCTCAACATACATTGTTTCTGATCGCTTCGGATAACCGTCCTCATGCCTCCCCGTGAGTCGATTGTATATCTCTTGTCTGGTCTCCATAGCCGCCTCAGGAAGCTCTACTTCACGTAACAGCACTAGAGCCGCCCTTATCTCACTATTTTGACGAATCGACGCTTCGTCACGCCGATCCCCGGCCTTCTCGGCAAACGAGGTTCGCAGCTTGTCAAATCTGGCGGCTAGGGTCGGTTGGTCCCGCTCCAACCTCGTAGGCTCACCCTGCGGTCCCGCGCCGCCTTCGCCATTTGCTGGTCCCCCTTCCCCTCCGCTATTAGAGGAGGTGGCGCTTTCGCTGTTCTTGACGAAAAGAACTACTCCGCCTCCAAGAATGAGGGCTAGTCCGAGACAGAATACTAGCTTCTTCATGTTTTAAGGACTTTGAACACTTCCTCCGTTGTCCTGCCATTCTGGGCCGTTCGCACCTTGAGCACGCAACATCCTCCAACTCATTGTAACCTCAAATTGCTCTGAGGCCATATACCACCTGTCACCAATATTGACTCGGGCGAACTCCCGAAAATGAGCGTCCACATCATACTGATCACCCAATGCTCCGAGATTTGTTCCTAGCCTCTGAGTCGGCACATCCTTGTCTGTTGCTATCGACACTGTGGGGTCATACGGGGTCGTTTCACCCAACGAATGTTCGTCATCGTTCGCTTCAATTGGATTTTCCGGAAAGTCGAGACCTGCGAAGTCGGCCCAATCAGGGTCGGCATTCTGAATCGCTTGCGCCACATTGTTGATGACAACATCAACCTGTCGGGACATATCGAACCTCTTGTTGGCACCAAGGACTTGAGGGCCAGGAGGAAGCGTCTCATTTGCTTCGTTGAGCTTAGGCACATCTGCTGCCTCATCAAACAAGCTCGTCGGCAGGTAGTCCGCCTTGAATCGGATATCTGCACCCTGCTTGTATTTCGATGCATCGTCAGGGTCTGGCCCTGTGAAAAACGCATTCGCAAGCGAATGTTGTGGATCAATGCCCAGGGTGGCCCAAGTCACCCAAACGTTCATTTTGTCGATTTCGCCACCTCCAAATTTATCCCGGAGCTTCACTTCAAACGTTTTCTTAGCGGCTGCCCCACGAGAGACCAAACGCTTTCGTGTGTCTACCGGATCGGATTGCCCATCACTCTCATACTCGAGGAATTGGTCAAAGTCCTCGTTGGAGAGGTTCTTCATTTCAAACTTCACGAAGTCGTCATTCAGATGGGCATTCTTCTTTGTAGTCACAAAGTGCCGCTCACCATTCACCCCCAGATTGCTCTCCACCTCGTCACCCAATGAGCCAATCATTTCTGGAGTTGGCTGAAGATCGAGGGGAATAAGGGCCATTATCGCGGTTGTTGGATACTGGGCGTCGCCGACATTTTCTACCGTTAGGTCGAAGAATACCTCAACAGAAGGCTGACTCCCACCGGGGTCAGGCGTCAGCTCAAGAACGTCGACGAGCACGAAACTGGATGGTTGGTATCCCCTAAACGAGCGGCCTTCCGCAATGCCGTCCAACCAGTCTTGATGAAGCGGATTAACCTCCAAATCACCCGATTGCCACTCAACAAAATCGGCCTCGACTTTCCAACTAACCTTATCATTGTATTCGCTTTGATCTCGTGTCCACTCGGGGAATTCATCGCTGTCGACTGCCACAACCACAAGGTATTTGGAGGGTCCGTTGATCGGGGTATTTATTGTGCGCGTATTGTTGACCGGCTCGTCACCAGTTCCTGTGACAACGAGCTGATAGGTACCAGGAGGCTCGGGTTGTGGATCGTCGTCAGTTACGTCGGCAACATCATCGATCAGAGGATTGGTTCCGATGTTCATCTCCTCGATGTCCGTGAGACCATCGCCATCGAAATCTTCGCTTCCGTCATCAATCCCATTACCGTCCGTGTCCCACTTGAATGGGTCCGTATTCAGCTTATCCAACTCATCCTGAGTAGAGACACCGTCACCATCGAAATCGGCCAAACCGGGATTACCTACTACCACATCGGTATAGACCAACCTCAAATAAAGCTCTGGTTCAGTAGGCGCAAAAACCCATTCAATTTCACTACCTGCGCCGGATTCAATTACGGGGAAATAGCTCCAGTCCGTAGGGTCCGCCAAGGTCATGGCGTACTGAATAAAATAGGTGCGCCCCGCTACCCCATCCCACGAAACGACATACTCTCCAGGACTACCCGCCTCGATTTCTAGGTGCTGCGGATCAGCTTGCAGAGCGGAGGCAGAAAGCGCAGCGGCTGCCATTGGAAAGAAACAGCGTATTCTCATTCGCCGCCCTCCGTGAGGTGTTTGTAATTCGTCGTCTTTCGCGGCCAGTAATAAATGACAGCATCCTTCCTCAGACGAGCTTCCTCCCTTGCCCGTTTCTGGGCCTCCCATGCCAACCTTCTCTGGTGTCGCAGTGAGAAGGATTCCTTCAGACGGACTTCCTCGATCGAGTACAATTTGTGGAGTATTTCAGGAACGTTCCTTCCCGATGTAGGGTTCTCACTGGCCAAGACATATGATTGTGTTGTTGGGGCCATGGCTGGATGCTCAGGTAGAGTATCTACCTCAGAGTTGCTATGTAGGAGCAAGAAACTGTAGCGCTTCCCTTCCACCTGGAATTCTGTGAATCCACCCAAATAATTGAAGTCGATAGAGCTCCAAGCCTCAAAAAACTCACCGTTCTCCCACCACCAGAGGCGGGTGAGCTGACCATTGAATGTAGTCGAAGCCACAACGAGCATTGTTGCCTCCTCGGTATTCGTCTCAGCGGCTCGCTGAGCAGCTTCTTCTGCCCAAAGTTGGGCGACCGCAGGTGTAAGGGGCGTTCGGGGTTGAGGAGTCTGCCGAGGAGGTGCCTTGACTCGGTAGAGCCGAGTGGCTCGACTCAACCGCGTATCAAGATGCACGGCATCAACCTCGTAGTCCCGTTCAGGTTGTTCCCCCGCATCGGCCTTAGCCTCAATCGGTCCAAGATTGCTTAGAACTCTGGTCTGGTCATTCATGTGGGGTTCATCCTGAGCGAGGAGAACTCCACACATCACCATGAGAATAGGCCCGAGGGCGTACAACTTATACATGTGGTTTTGCTGATCTGATACAACGCTAGCTAACGAGAGTTCAATTTGGATAGGAAAATCGATTGGCTCCACCAACTTCGCCCTTCGCTGGAAGGCATCAGGGCTGGGCCTAGAAGGTGACCCGCTCCTTACCGACCCAACTCCTGTTATCCGGTCTGGTTGTACGGTAGCATTGCTAAAATGGCGATTCTCGGGACAACTCAAGACGACGCAAAATAGGTCGATTGCCTTAAAACAGGTGACTTGCGAACTCAGGCAAACTCCTGAAAACCCCCGCGCTCACCCCCAGTGAAACGCGCTACCAAGCTGCGCTACGTCCCGAGCAAGGGCGGAACGTAAACGGCCGCCTGAGCGATATGAGCCAAGTTCTCTCCTATCGCAGCGACCTTCGCAAGACGATGGACGAACTCTACGACGTTGCTGAAGAGTGTTCAGAGGCCGGTTGGGACGGGTTTGGCGGCCTCCCAATATCCCAAGATGCTTACGTGAAGGCTTACCAGTTCTTGGAGGATCTCCCAACCGGAGTTCCCCAGCCCTCAGTCGTCCCTGAGCCTGATGGACACATCTGCCTGGAGTGGTACGTGAAGCCTACACGGATCCTGTCTGTCAGCGTTGCTCCGGAGCCGGAAGTCCACTACACCGCGACCTTGGGGCCAAATAATCAGTGCGGAACGGAAACATTCTTTGGCGAAATTCCAGCGACGATTAACAGCCTTATCGCACGTATCTATCGTTGACGACATCAACACCCAGCGAGGCCAATGAACTGGCCGATGTTGACGTATTGGCCAGATACGTTCTTTACAGCAGGTATATTCGGAAGGACGGCACCATCCGTCAGCAGGCATTCATGCCCGATCCCTACACTGAACTCTCCGTAACTTGCCGCTTAGGGCTGTTAGATCAGAAAGTTTGGGCAATCGGAGAAGCAGTTGCTACCGGACAAAAGAAGACCCTCCACGCCTGTGCCGATGTAACCGTAGCCACGGTAAAAATAGCAGATCTCGACGTGATTGCAGACCCGGCGCCGGGAAACCCAAATCACGCCAACATCATCAAATGGCCCTCGGACAAGCATCTCAGAAAGAAGAAGGCGGAAGCACTTGCAGCCAGGTCCACCAAAAGGTCCACGCCGGAGGCACAGCCCTAACCACTCTGAGCCCTCCAAGTCTGAATCTTCAAGCCACCAAGTGCAGGCGCAGTTGCCGGAGCCAAATATAGATCCCTTTGCCAACTCAGGCCAACCCCTGAACCACCCCCTCCTCCTCCCCCAATGAAACGCCCCACCAAGCTGAGCTACTTCCCCAGCAGGGGCGGAACCTAAACGCCTCCCCTCCGCCTTGGCACGCCGCCAATTGAGCCGGATTCCTTGCGCCTCCTCCCCTCCCCTCCCCAAAAAATTCGTGCCTGCCACGCCGTAGCCACAAGCGAAGGAGGGTCCATTCGCGCCTGCCCCTCCGTAGCCACTGCGAAGGAGGGTCCATTCGCGGTTCCAAATCCCCTCTCCCCCCTCCCGCCCCAAAAAAACCAGTTCCCAATCCCCCACCCTCCCGCTATCCCCGTCCTCCCACCATGAAGCGCATCAAGGCAGCCATTCTCGGAGCCAGCGGATATACAGGCAGCAACCTGGTCCGCCTCCTCCTCGCGCACCCCCAGGTCGATCTCGTCGCGATCACCTCCCGCAGCAACGTCGGCACTCCCATCGCCCAGGTCTTCCCGCGCTTCGCCGGGATCCCCGGATCGGACCTCCCCTTCATCGACGCCGACATGGAGGCCGTCGCCGCCAGCGGTGCGGAGATCGCCTTCCTCGCCCTCCCCCACGGCACCGCCGCCGCCTACGCCACCGCCCTCCTCGACAAGGGCCTCAAGGTCATCGATCTCAGCGCCGACTTCCGCATCCATGACCCCGCCATCTACCAGGAATTCTACGGCGAGACCCACCCCGCGCCCGAACTCCTCCCCGAAGCCGTCTTCGGCCTCCCCGAAGTTTATGGCGAAGCCATCGCCTCCGCCCGGCTCATCGCCTCCCCCGGCTGCTACCCCACCTCCATCATTCTCCCCCTCCTCCCCCTCCTCCGCAACAAGCTCATCGACCCTGCCACCATCATCGCCAACTCCACCAGCGGAGTCAGCGGCGCGGGACGGAAGGCAGACCTGGCCCTCCTCTACGTCGAGTGCAACGAAAGTGTCCGCGCTTACGGCCTCCCCAAGCACCGCCACCTCTCCGAAGTCGAACAGGAACTTTCCCTCGCCAACGGGGCACCGGTCGTCATCACCTTCATCCCCCACCTCGTCCCGGTCAACGCCGGCATCCACACCAGCACCACCGCCACCCTCCGCAGCTCCATCGATGACATCACCGCCGTCATGGAACACACCTATGCACAGTGCCCCTTCGTTCGCCTCCTCGGCCCCGGCGGTTGTCCCGACACCAAAAATGTCACCGGCACCAACTTTATTGACATCGGCTGGCACCACGACCCCCGCACCGGTCGTTTGCTGCTCCTGAGCGCGGAGGACAACCTCGGCAAAGGCGCCGCGAGCCAAGCGGTACAGAGTATGAACCTCATGGCCGGCTTTCCCGAAACTAGCGGGTTGCAAATGGTCTGACCCCTATCCACACTCCGCATCCGTTCGTCCCGCTTCATGCCTTACAAGAAGATCAAAGGGGGGGTGTGTGCCCCCAAAGCGTTCCTCGCCGCCGCCATCGCGGCCGGCATCAAGAACCCCGATGCCACCCGCACCGATCTCACCGTCATTTACTCCGAGCAACCCTGCGTTTCCGCCGGCACCTTCACCACCAACAAGGTCAAGGCCGCTCCCGTCCGCGTCACCCAGGCCCACCTCCGCGCCCAGGAACTCCGCGCCATCATCGCCAACAGCGGCAACGCCAACGCCTGCACCGGGGTCATGGGCATCAACGACACCCGCACCATGGCCGACGCCACCGCCGACGCCCTCGGCCTCAACCGTCGGGAAATCGGCATCTGCTCCACCGGCGTCATCGGCCTGCCCATGCCCATGGACCGCATCACCCCGAAGATCGCCCCCCTCTGCGCCGCAATCAGCGCGAAGAACGGCACTTCCGTCGCCGAAGCGATCATGACCAGCGATACCACCAAAAAGGAAATCGCCATCACTGTCGACCTCGACGGCCAAAAGGTCCGCATCGGTGCCTGTGCCAAGGGCGCGGGCATGATCTGCCCCAGCATGGCCACCATGCTCTGCTTCGTCACCACCGACGCCAACCTCAGCAAGGTCTGCCTCCAAAAATCCCTCCTCGAAGCGGTGGAAGGCTCCTTCAACCGCATCTGCATCGACGGCGACATGAGCACCAACGACACGGTCCTCGTCCTCGCCAACGGCGCCGCCGGCGGCCCCCGCATCGCCCGCGGCAGCAAGGCCTGCCGCCAGTTCCGCGACGCCCTCCAACACGTCCTTCTCACCCTCGCCAAAAAAATTGTCCGCGACGGCGAACGCGTCACCAAGTTCGTCACCCTCGACGTGAAGGGTGCCCCCACCTATGCCGACGCAAAAAAGGTCGCCGAGGCCGTTTCCAAATCCGCCCTCGTCAAGGCCTCCTGGAACGGCGGCGATCCCAACTGGGGCCGCATCATCCACGCCGTCGGCTACTCCCGCGCCCGCATCCGCGAAGAACTCATCGACATTTCCTACGACGACAAACCAGCCTGCGAAGGCGGCCTCGTCGCCAAGACCCCCATCGACGAACTCCGCGCCATTGCCGACCGGGACGCCTTCACGATCACCATCAATCTCCACCTCGGCCGCGCCGATTACACAATCTACACCTCCGACATCTCCCCCGAATACATCGACTTCAACCGAAGCGAATACGCCTACTGGAAGAACGCCCGGATCTAGCCCCTCCCCCCCCCTGGGACCGCAGACTTCAGTCCGCCCCACCAACCCAGGCGGACTAAAGTCCGCTGTCCGACCTCAATCTCCCTCCCCCAATCATCCATTCTCCATCAACTCAACCCCCTCAGAAACCATCCCACAAGGGATTCGCCGCAGAATTGGGCCTGAGGCTGCGGAACAACCGACGGCCGGGGGCTTCGTTCTCCAACCCCACGAACCGCACGTCCACGACGCGCCAAACCCGCCCCTCCTTTCTCACCAACAATCCTCAGGTCACTCGACCTCCATCGCCCGCAACCCGCTCTGTCCGAAAATCTCAGGCACATACAGACACTCCGCTCGCGCCGGCAGCGCGGTTCCCGCCCCCTTCGTCACCACCCGCATTTGGTACCGCTGCACCCGGTTCCATTGCGACAACTTTGAAATGAAAAAGTTCGTCTCCCCGCCCCGACTCTCGCGGTAGGCCCCTCCCCCATATCCGCTAAGCGGCACCAATGGCTCCAATCCGGCCGGAATCGGATCGCGCAGATGCACGTAGCTCAGCTCGTCATCGGCCGTCATTTTCACCTCGACCTCGATCAACTCCCCCACCGCCAATTTCTCGCCTTCGCCCAAAAGCGTCCGCCCGCCATCCTCATCCACCCGAAAGTAACGCCGCTCCACCTGAATCCCCTCACTCACCGCCTTCATCCGATCCGGCGAACCCGATTCATATCCCATCGAAGCCATCGCCATCACCGACTTCTCCCCACCCGCCCTCACCACCACCGGCACCGCTTCATCCGCACCCACCGGAAAATCAAAGTAAGCCGCCCACAGATTCTTCGCATCCAACTTCACCATCTCCCGACGCCCCGCCGCCTCCACCGCCACCTCGATCCCCTCGCCTCCGGCAAATTCGAAGCCGCCACTCGCCCTCGCCGCCTCGACGATCACCTCCACGCACAACGCCGAACTCTTCGTGCTGCTCCATCGGATCCCGTCCTTCCTCAGCTTCAACAACTCCCGAATCCCGCGCTCCAACTCCTCCTTCCCCGCCCCCATCCTCACCAGCAACTTCAGCCGCCACGCCCGCAGCTCCGTCGGATCCCGCCACCACTCCCAGCGCCGCTCTTCCTTCGCCTTCATCTCCGCCTCGGCCATCGCCCCCAGCCGTCCCATCTCCACCATCTCCGTTTCCGCATCCATCGACAGCGCCAGATGCAGCAAGCCCGAAGCGGGCAACCCCTCCGCCACCTTCACCAGCTCCGCCTTCAATTCCGGCGCACCATTCTCACCCGCCTCCTGCAATACAAACACCACCCAAGCATCCAGCGCCTCCACCCTCTTCCCCTCCTTCTCAATCTCCACCGCCCGACCTTTCGCCCACTGTTCCAACCAACCCACCCCCCGCTCCCCCGGATCGTTCTCCAGTTTGAAACCCAGCTCCCGCGCCTTCGCGATCCCCCGCACCGCCAGCGCCGTCATATACGCCGCGCCATCCTGATCCTCCGCAGAAAACCATCCCCACGATCCGGCCGACCCCTGCATCTCCTTCAAGCGTCCCAACCCCACATGAATCATCGAACGCACCTTCTCCTCACCCAACTCCGCCGGCCGCTCGCCCACCGCAGCCCGCCCCTTCACCCAGCCCAGCGACGTGTCATCCTTTAAAAACACCCGCGTCATCGTCTCCCAATCGATTCCCAAATCCTCCGCCGCCTTCCACGCGATCAACGTCGGCAAAAACCGGTTCAGCGTCTGCTCCGTGCACCCGTACGGATACCCCACCAGGTCCGGCAGCACCGAAAGCGCGCTCACCGCCGGATGCGCCTCCACCCGCACCCGCAGCGACCCTTCCGACACCGCTTCATCCGCCGCCAACTCCAACTGCACCTCCCGATCCCCACCTCGAATTTCCGCGCTATCGGAGACCGTCACCGCAATCGTCCTCGCTGTCACCGGGAGACTCGACTCCACCCCGTCCGTCAGTCCTCCATCCTCACTCTTCGCCCGGAAACGAAACCCCATCACCCCCGCCCGCTCCACCTTCACCGTCCACACCAGCTTCCCCTCATCTCCCGCCGCCAACTTCACCAACCGATCACTTCCCGCCACTCCGTCCACCTCCATCACCACCGCAAACTCGTGCTCCTCCTCCGAGAGATTCTGCACCATCACCCCCACTTCCAGTTCATCCCCCACCACCGCCGCCCGCGGCAGCAGCGGCCGCAACTGCAAGGCCTTCGACACCTCGATATCCATCTCCCCGTCGCCATAACTCCGCCCCTTCCCGAAGGCCCACGCCCGCACCCGCCACGCCGTTAGATTCGCCGGGAAATCGAACTCCGCTCGCACCTTCCCCTCCCCATCCGTCTTCATCGCAGCCCCCCAAAAGGCCCGGTCCGCGAAGTCCTTCCGCAAACCCACCGCCGCCATCCCCGCCTTCTCCGCCGCACTCAGCTCCACCTCTCTCCCCCCACCCCGCCAGTAAATCGACGGCGTCGCCGGAGTCACCGAAAACACCCCGAACGAATCCGACGACCCCACTGAATTCGGCAACTCCGGCGGCTCATACCCGACCCACAAACTCGAGCCAGGCACCACGAACTGCCCCGTCGCCCGCCACGGCGGCTTCCCCGCCAGCCCATACCTCTCGAAAAAGCACCCCGGCTGAGACAGCTCCTCAAACGCCGAATCATCCGAATACCGTTCCCGATCCAACGACGACCGCGCCGCCTCCCCGCCCCCGAAGTCCTCCCAAATCACCGACCCCGCATCCGGCCACCGCCCGCCCAGATCCTCCAGCGCCGCATCAAACGCCGTCACCGCCAGCGACGCCCGCATCGGCTTCCCCCAGGCATCCTTCACCCCGATCTCCACCTCCGCCCGACCACCCGGTTCGCCCTTCTCCGGCTGCGCTGTCATCGCCACCTCCAGCCGCATCTCCTCCGGCGGCATCACGATCCGGCACGAATCCTTCGCCACCCGACCCTCCATCACCGTCGCCGCCTGCAGGAAAAAATTCGGCACTCCCGCCTTCGTCAGGGGGATCCCGATCACCGCCGTGTGATCCTTCGTCCTCACCATCCGCGGCGTCCGCCTCAGCCCGTCCGGCATCTGCTCGAACACCCACACCAATCCCTCCTCCGCTTCCGTCGCGATCAACACCTCGATCCGTTCCCCCACCTCGCCCACCACCTTCGATGGCACCAACTTCACCCCCCGATACCCGCCACTCCCGTCTCCCACCACCTCCAGCACGAACCCGCGCTTCCCCCCGCCCGCCTCCGCCACACACCGATACCGCCCCGCCCCCGGCGCCACAAACTCCAACTCCGTCACCCCGCTCCCGTCGGTCACGAAATCCATCTTCGCCACCTCTCCGCCCTCACCTACGGCATCCACCGTAAACACACCCTTCCCCGCCACCGCCTTCCGATCCGCCGACAGCGTCCACACCCTCACCTTCACCGATTCACCCTCCCGATAAAACCCCTTCTCCGGCTGCGCCAGCACCTCGAAATCCCTCCCCGAAAACACAAACCCCTTCACCGCCTCCCCCGAATGATAACTCGCCCGCACCTCCGCCGAAAACTCCCCGCCCTCCGGCCCCGCCTCCACCTCCACCCGAAAGTCCGGCTTCCGGAACTCCCCCACCTCGATCCACCACGACCGACCCCCAACCTTCTTCCATTCCCTCACCGTCCCCGGTTTTTCATCAAACGGATCCTCCTGCTCCGGAATCCCCAACAACAGCGCCACCACACAATTCCCCAACACCATCTCCTCCGCCAAATCAAAGCTCCCCGCAAACCCGTCAAACTCATCCAGCGGCAACTTCTTCTCATAAATCACCAATCCCACCGGATCCTTCACCCGCACCAGCACCTCCCCATCCTCGATATCCCCCGGCATCGACTTTCTCCAGTTCGGCCGCCGCAACCACCCCGCAAAATCCACCCGCTGCCCCGGCCGGTACAGCGGCTGGTTCGTCACCAGAAACGACCGCAGCTCCTCCGCATCCCACGCCCCCAATTACCCGGTCCGCACCTCCAACAACTCCACCGGCATCCCCTCCCGCCTCACCAGAATCCCATCCCGACCGTCCATCCCCAGCAAATACCCCGTGTGATCCGACACCACCTCACCGCCGCTCCCCACCCCCACCGCCGTCGCTCCTTCCACCGGCTCACCAGTGATCGCATCGATCAAAAACAAATCCGCTCCATCATCGTCGCCGTCGTCCCCAAACTGATCCGATCCGTTCCCCTTTCCGTCCCGCAAATCCGCCGTCAGCAAAACGGTCCCCGCCACCTTCACCGGCAGCACCACACACCCGTCCCCCACCATCGCCACCACCAGATACGCCCCCGCCCGCTCCACCGGCACCTTCACCCGGTTCCGCGACTGCATGTGATTCCCCTTCTTCGCCAACGGCGCCCGCCACGTCGCCACCTTCTTGAAAAAGCGCCCATATCTCTCGAAGTCCTCCTGTTCCGCTCGCCACCGACGGGAATCCCAGTTCTGAAACCTCCGCTCTTGGTCCTCCGCCACATACTTCTCCACATCCAGCTCCCACAACTCGAACCGCTGCTCCGACAACTCCCGAGAAACAAACTCCACCAGCACCTCCCGCCCCGCCACAAACCGCCCACTCTCCACAAACATTCCCGCCGGCCCGATCTCCTCCAGAAAATCCAGCGCCGCATGGCACTCCTCATCCCTCACCAGCGCCGCCTTCGCCACCGCCTTCCCCGCGTCGTACTGATACCGATCCGCCAGCCACCACAACAAATCACCCGCCACCACCTCCCCATCCAGACACCCCGCCAGGCGCAACTCCGCCTCCGCCCGATCCTCCGACTCAGCCGCCATCCCCATCGCCTTAAGAAAACACTGCCGCGCCCGCGCCGCATCGCGATCCCGTGAATTCACCTCCCGCACCCGCCCCCTCACAAACACCCCATCCACCATCGCCCCGCTCCCATCCACCTCCTCCAACACCTCCCCCGCCGCCAACCAAGCCCACCAACGTCCGCCCGCCTCCTTCTCCAAGCGCTCCAGAAACTGTTCCACCCACACTTCCCTCTCCGTCCGATCGGAAAACCGCGAATACCCCGTCAACACCCAGACCCCCTCCTCCACCCGCTCCCGCCGCACCCCATCCTCCAACCCCTCCTCAAAAACCCACCCCTCCAGCGCCCGATAATCTTCCTCCAAATTCCGTCCCCCCAGCTTCTCAAAAAAACCCCGCGCCGCCTCGGAATGCCCATCCTCCGCCAGGACCGATCCCGCCAACATCAGCAGCACCATCGAAATCCATATCTTCATCCTCTTCATTCAATCCTCATTCGACGCCCCCGCGAGCCATTTTATTCGCCCCCCACTTGCCCGAGAAAGAGCACCCTCACCCCAGGCAAGCAGCTTGCCGACGGCTTGAGCCTTCCCAGATCCAGATTAGGTGTCAGTCAACCCTTCCCCTTTTCGCCATGTTCCCAAGCACCCTCTCCCTTGCTCCATGCCGGGCCAAGATCCGCCAGGGCAGGGTGCCATTCTCCATCAACTCCCGCAGCCTCTCGTTCGCATCCCGCGACGGGAGCTGTAAGGATCGAAAATAAACGGCCTCTCTTGTCATCCCGCGCCAGGTTTGATACAGTCCCCCTGAAAATCACCCTCTTCAAACCAACTGCTTCACTCCAGATGGACGACTCCCTCATCTTTCGAGGCGGAGAATCGCCCCCCTCCCCTCCTCCCACCATGCCCGTCCCGGCCCCTCCACAGGCCTTGGTCGATGGCCTTCTGACGCGGCACCCCCTCACCGCCAAACCCCTTCCCTTGGCTCCGGCCCAGACCGTTTCCACCTCCCGATCCGCCCCGTCCCCATCCGACAGCAGCCTCCTTGATCCGCCCAACCCCGTCGCCGCTCCGCCTGCCTCCCCTCCCGCTCCCCCGACCACCGAGGCGACCGTTCCCAGCAACTCCACGGTTCGCCCTCTCTTTCTGATCCTCCTCCTCCTCGCCCTCGGCACCGGCCTCACTCTCTACCTCTCGAATCACGCACCCCTCGCCACCGTCCCCGAGCCAAGCCCTCCGGCGCTCATTACTGAGGACCGCGATTTCCTGGAGAACCCGAATCCCCCTGGGCCGATCAAACTGACCCGCAACCTTGGCGATCAATTTGCCGACCGGACCGGGGAGGCCACCGACAACCTGCAGGCCGACCTCGCCAAGCCCGTCGCCTCACCAGAACCCACCACCGCTCCTCCCGACTCTTCCGAACTCCGCGTCTTGGCAGCGCTCGCCAAGGAAGTGGAAGAAATCCGCTCCCCCCAACCCGACCCGGACACCCCACCCCCCTCAACCATCACGCCCCTCATAAACGGCGGCACCCTCGAAAAAATGGAGGACGACTGGCTCCCCCCGGGAGTGGTCCGCTCGGAGTAACCACTCACTCCTCTCCGCCGCCCCGCCCCCGCTCCAACACCACCGGCACCACCTCCAGCGTCCGCGTATCACCGTCCCCGCCGTAGAGCACAAGCACTGCTCCCGCCTCCGCCGTCAACTCAGAGATGATCCGGTGAAAATCATTCCTCGTGTCCAGCGGCGTTCCATTGATGGAGACCAACACATCACTCATTCTCCCACCAGCGCCCACTCCACCTCCAACACCATCCGCTCCACCTTCGGTGCCGTGAAACTCACCACCCGATAGCCCTCGTTCTGCTTCTCCCGCGCCGTCGGCGGCTTCGCCTCAGTCACCTCCCAGACCTTCCGAAGATTGGCCCCAATCCCAACATTGCAAACGAGCACCAGCGTCTCCCCACCCTTCCTCAAATGGACGACATTCCCGGAAATCTCCACCTCCGCATCCGTCACCACCGCCCATCGCACCGCGCCCACCGGTTCCACAATGGTGTCCGTGATCGCCACCTTCCCACTCCCCTGATCAAAACTCGCTCTCCTCGTCACCCGCCTCGCCTGCCCCGCATAGGCCCGCCCCAAATCAATCTCCACCCAGCGGCTCGCGCCCTCCTCCCCGCTCCCCACGATCGGACACGGCTCCTTCGGTGCCTCCTGCAAGCGCCCATCAATCACCAGCGTGTTGTGCGACCGGTTGTTCAACCGGAAATACCCCCAGCGCTGCTTCCCGAAGTAACCCGGCATGTTGTAATCGTCGCTCCCCAAATCCACAAACCAGCGCACCCCACCCGCCTCATAGACAAACGAGCCCGCATCGAGGTGCCCGTGGCTCGCCGCCCCCGTCCCACCCTTGATCGCCAACCACGCCGACTCCTTCTCCCACCCGTTCCGCAAAAACGCCATCGGCTGCTCTCCGCCAAACATCGAGAAGGTCTTCGGCTCAGGGGCCTCCCCGCCCGGCTCCTCCGGTAGCCAAAGCAAACTCAGCGCTCCCAATCGATCCCTCGCCGCCCGCTGCGGATCCCACCCCACCCCACCCACTCCCGCACCGACTTCGCCTGACCCGCATCCCGAAAATGTGAAGCTACCCAGCACTGCGCCGGGGTGACCCCGGCCCGACTGCTCCCCACATCCGCAAAATTGAAGTCATCCGTCGTCGGCCCGATCATCTGCAACATGAACTCACCGCTCTTACGAAGGGCCGGTTCCACCTCGATCTTCTCCCCCAACGACGCACTGGCCGCCAACATCAGGACATGATAGTTCGTGCCGTAGTGCCAGTAGCCCGGCCCCTCGGGATAGACCCCGTCCGGCCGATAAAACGCCCCGCAGCCCTCCACCAGTTTCACTCCCGACCGGAACAAACCCTCACACAACGCCGGCTCCCGCTCCCACACCGACACCGCGGCCAATCCAATTCCCGCCGCACACACCTGCGCCCAGTTGTTCTTCACCTGCGACCACCAACCCTTGCTTTCATAGACCTTCTTCGCCGGCTTCAGCGCCTTCTCGATCAGCGCCTCCTCATAGCGCCCCCGCTGCTCCGCACTTAGCGTCGAATACAGCCAGTCATAGCCGATCGCCACCGCCGTGGCCATTTCCGCCGTGTCCAGAAAATGCGACGGATTCCAATCCTTCAAGGCACAGGCCGCATCCAATTCCTTGATCACCCGCAAGCGATATTCCTCTCCTTCCCCCAACCGCCACAGCATCGCCGGATGCACCACGTTGTGAATGGCCAGGCGTGACTCGCGCAACAGTCGCTTCCCATCCGGAATCTCATAGCGACAGGTCCGCGCCTTCAAGACCCCCTTCGCCTCCGCCACCACCGCCTCATGGAGCTTCCCCGCCACCGCATCCTTCGCAATTCGCTCCTTCACCTTCCCTTCCTCCCCCTGCGGAAACAACAGCCGCGGATGCCCATGCTCCGGCACCGCTCCCATCAGCATCCCACCCAGCAACCAGCTCCCCAGCAGCAAGCGAATGATCATCAATCACTTCCTCTACGTCCCCGCCCACCCCCCCCTTTCACGTCAACCAAGCCCTCCGTCGCTGTCACTGGCACCGTCCCGCCGCGATCCCCCTTCCCGGATATTTGGGGACTGGAGCTTATTTGAAAATTGGATCGTGGGAATTCGATGTGGCGAACCCGATAATTCAGGCGAAATTTCCAACCTCCAAGCTCCAAATAAATTTCCAATCCAGATCCCAAAAGCCAAACACAGAAGGCTGGCGACCCAAGCTTCACGCCGACGGGCATCGGTGAGGCCGTCACCGCAGCGTCCCGCCTCCCCACCCAACATTCCAGCCCCCTACTTCTTCTCCTTCCCCGCCTTCTTCTTGTTCGACTTCGGCTTCCGCTCCCAGTCTTCCGGCGCCGGCAAATCATCATTCGGCTGGTTCCACAACCGATACGGATCATGCAAGCGCCGCATCTCCGCCAACAACAACCCCTCCATCTCCTCCAACTTGTCCGCATACTTCGGATCCCCCGCCAGATTCACCAATTTCGGATCATCCTTCCCGTGCTCCGCGAGAAACTCGTTCGGGTTCTCCTTCAGATTGAACAACTGCGTCTCATGCACCGTGCCATCCAGCACATCATACTTGATCAACTTCCAGTCGTCCTTCTTCACACAGCGCATCCCCGGCTTTGTCCCCCCACAATACACCCCGTAAAGCGCCTCCCGCACCGTGTCCTTCTCCCCCATCAAGACCGGCTTGAAACTCGTCCCCTCATTGCTCTCCGGCGCAGGCACGCCCGTCAAATCGCAGAGCGTCGCCAACACGTCGAGCAGGTAGATGTTCCCCGTCACCCGTTGCCCCCCCTCGATCCCCGGGCCCTTCACGACAAACGGCACCCGCCAGGTGTGCTCATACAAATTCTGCTTCCCCTGCAACCCATGCCGCCCGATCGCCATGCCGTGGTCTGCAGTGTAAACAATGTAGGTGTTCTCATACTCCCCCATCTCCTTCAGCTTCGCCACCACCCGGCCCACCTGGTCATCAATGTTCTCCGAACACGCGAACTCGCGCCCCAACTCGTTTCGGATGGTCCGCTCATCCCGCTTCTCCCAAACCCCGCTCACCGCCACCTCATCCCGCAGACCCGGATGCCCGTGCGGAAAGGGATGGGCCGGCAGATAGTTGATCGGCAAGGCCGGCTGCTTCGGATTCGCCGCCGGCAAAGAGTTCTTATCCTTGTGATTCGTCGCCCCGTACTTCGCCAACAACTCCGGCTTGCCGTCCCGCGTGTCGTGGGGATGCGAAAAACCGTAGTAGATCAAAAACGGATCGCGGTCCTTGCTCGCCTCCCGCTCCTTCAAATAGTTCAGGACCCCCTCCGCATGCCAGCCACTTCCCGACTCATCCGTTCCGCCCCGTTTCGTCGCATCGCGCACCACCGTGAATTGCTTGTCCGCAGCCGGATAGGTGTTCCCCTGCTTGCAGGTCCGCATCGTGTCATACCCCGCCCGGTTGAACACCGCCCCCATCGTGTTCTCCTCCAACCCCTCCGGACACAACCCCTTCTGGATCGCCCCCGGGAAGTTCGGCAGATGCCACACCGTCCGCCCACACATCACCATGTGCCGCGAAGGCGTACAAACCGCCCCCGAAAACGATCCCATCTGATAGGCCCCGTCAAAGATCATTCCCTCCGCCGCAAGTGCCGCGATGTGCGGCGTGTCCAACGCCGAGGCCGGATCATAGAGTTTCAAATCAAACGGCGATTGATCATCGGCAATAATGAACACCACATTCGGCCGCTTCCCCTCCGCTCCACTCGCCGACAACACCCCCAACCCCAGCAAAAAACCCAGTAAAACAGCTCTCATAACGCCCCCTCATACGTCCTCCCCGCCCAAATTCATACCGTTTTCTCATCCCCCCGGCCCCTTCAGATCCCACCCTCTGAATACTGGTCCCCGGATCCTCCCCCCAATAACCACTAACCACTAACCAATAACCAATAACCAATAACCAATAACCACTAACCACTAACCACTAACCAATAACCACCCCCCTCACTCCCCCACCCCCGTCACCTTCTCCGCCGGCGGCCCTGTCACCAATCCCTCGAAACCCGTGATCCACTTCGCCTCACTTTTGTGCCCCAGATACTTCTCAATGTGCGCCAGCATCCGCAGCGCCGCGGCCCGCTGATCCCCCGCCTTGAACAGATCCACCTCCATCTCCCACTGCAGGTCCGGCCGCTTCTCGGTCAGGAATCGCGACATGTCCGCCGACGGCTCACCACGATCTCCCTCCCGACCCCATCGCTCCACCATGATCCCCTCCTGCAGGATGCGCTTCATCCACCCCGCACGCAGCGACTCCAACTTGCCCGGCTTGCGCAGCGGAGGCAGGATGATCCCGTCGTAAATCTCCGGCAACAGCAACGGTGCCTTCGGCCAGTCCTCCACTTCCACCCCTCCCAGATTGTAGGCCGTCGCAAAGACGGTTTGCAGCACGTCCTGCCGCAGCATCCCCTGCTGCCCCTTCAACTCCTCCGCATCGTTCATGATGGCATCCAGACGCTCCATCGCCTTCGGCCCCAACTCGCCGCGATCCTTCCCCTCCGCCGCCTCCAAGGTCAGGGTCAGCCAGTTCAACTGATGCCGCAAGGCCCGCCGAAACTCCGGCGAGCCGTCCCGATCCTTGTGCCGACGCTTCCACTCCCGGAACGCCTGCGATGACAACTTCTCGTCCTCGAACCGCACCTTCTCCACACACATCAAATACAACTCGTGCGCCGCGTCGTCGCTCCGAATCGCCGCATCAAAGGCCGTTTTCGCCGTCCCCATCCGCGAGCCCGAGCGGCCCTTCTCCCCCTCCTTCAGCGCCTTCAGCCTGTCCATCAGCAACTGGACATCGACATCGCTCAACTTGTCGGCGGAGGCATCCAGCGGCAGGACCAACAGGATCAGGGGCAGGAGTAGGTGGCGCATCACGTTCTATTCAACGTCCCAAATCCCAAAAGGTTTGCCAATTCTCGATTTATCCCCCGTAGCTGAGGCGTCCCGCCGTCGGCCGGGACGGCGGCATCCTGCCGCCAATCCCACCGATCCATCGAGATTTCCCCGACACAAGGCACTTCTCGCCCCCCTGCTACCCGAAAATTTCGGTCTCCCGCGCCCCCTCCACCCCCCGCCGCTTCTTCCAGGCCCCCACCAGCACCGGCCACCCCAGACGCCCCGCCATCACCAGCACCAACAACCCGGTCAGCCCCCCGAACTGCAATAGCGGCAAATAACGAAACACCTCCCACACTTCCACAAAGGGCAAGACGCAGAGCACCAACGCCGCGACTTCCATCAACACCATCCCCACCAGAGCCAGGTCAAAGACCACCCGCTCCACCTGCCCCCGCGCCAGCGCCGCCAGGCAGACCGCCAACACGAACGGCCCTCCGATCCACAAGCAGGATAACAACACCCCGCCCGTCGCCACCACCACGGCCTCCAAGGCATCAAGACATAGGTGCGCACACATGCCCACCGCCACCAATCCACAGGCCAGCAACGGCAGGACCCGGAGATACTTCAACTTGCTCTTTATCATCGTCGTTTTCATTGTTCGAAAGTTCACTGCGTCACCATCCGCTCCCACGCCCCCTCCCACGCTTCCACCGCGGCCCGTTCCATCCGCCGCAGATAGGTCCGCATGGCCCTCCCGCAGAGTTGATCAAACTCCTCCCTCCGCACCCCCAACGCCCGAAAACACGGACGGTGATCCCACCACACCACCGCACAGGTCACCCGGTGCACCACCCGAAACTGCCATCGCCACAACATCCGCCACAGCGGTGACCACTCATGCTGCAACTCGCCAAAGAACTCCGCATGAAACGCGGTGTGCCCCACCTCGTCCTTCACGATCCGTGCACAGAACTGCGTGATCGGCCCATCCTCCACATTTCTACGGAGAACTTCGTAGTAGGCCTCCGCCAACAACTCCGCAGTCAGCAACATCTGCAGCTGAAACTCCAGGTTGATCAACTTGCGTACTCGCCGAAAGAGTCCGTTCGACCACTGCTTCTCCAACAAGGCCCCTCCCAAACGCCCCACCATCTTCGCCAACATCGCCGCATGCCGGTGCTCCTCGCAGACGAATTTCTCCAACGCCTTCTCATACCCGGCGAACCCATCCATTCCGCGCACCCTCTCCACATACCGCCGCAGCGTGCTCCCCGTCCCCGTCTCCCCCAGCTGAAAGATCGCCAACGAATCTCCCAAAGCCACCCGCAGCTCCTCCGCCATCTCCAGCGGCCCCTCCCAATCCACTTCCTCCTCCGCCGTGTTCCCCTCAAAGCGCCGGATCCATTTTGCCACGTTCACGCCGCGACCTCCTTCCCCAACTCGGGACCTGCAACCTTCGACGTTGAACCTGCGACTTCCGCCCGCCGCCTCCCCCCCAGCTCTTCCAGCCTCCCCACCACCTCCTCCACCGACTCCCGCAAGGTCGAGGTCCCCGCCGTCACCCCCACCGACCGGCATCCGTAAAACCAATGCTCCTTCACTTCCTCCGGCCGCGCCACCCGCTCCGCCCGACAGCCCAAACGCCGTGCCTTCTCCACCAACTGCCAGGAGTTGTTGGAATTCGCCCCGCCCACCACCAGAACGAACTCCACTCGCCCACACAACTGGTCCATCGCCTCCTGCCGCCGCTTCGTGGGCTGACAAACGGTGTCCTTGAAAATCACCTCGGCCTCCGGATGCCGCCGCCGGATCGCCGCCACCAATTGCTCCACCCGCTCGATGGGCTGCGTGGTCTGCGAGACCACCCCGATCTTCGCCGCAAAGGGCAGCGCCTCGACCTCCCCCTCGCTCAACACCACCCGCGCCCCGGGAAAATCTCCTACCAAGCCATTGACCTCCACATGCCCGGCCTTCCCGATCACCACCGGCGCACAGCCCCCCGCCACCAACTGCGCCAGGGCCGTGTGCGCTTTCCGCACCAGCGGACAGGTGGTGTCAGTCACCCGATGCCCCCACCCCGCCCAGCGATTCTTGTCCGCATCCGAGGCCCCGTGCGCCGTCACCACCACTGCCCGCGTCCCCGCCCCCTGCGCCTCCAGACTCCCGCTCCGCGCCCCCAGCCTCTTCAGCCGGTCCAGCACCACCTCGTTGTGCACCAACTCCCCCAGCACCGTCACCGCCTCCCGCCCCGCCAACTCCTCCACCGCCGCCACCGCGTCCCGCACCCCGAAACACATCCCATAGGCCCCCGCCATCTCGATCTCAAACCCGCTCATCTCAGCAGCCCCTCCTCTCTCCTTGAGGCTTTGCCACACAAAGTTTCTGGGCCCGAGAAGACCGCCTGAAACCCAATAAGGAGCGTCGATTTGAGCTTTGCATCGCAAAGTAAGTGTCCCCAACGCCCCCCTTTGTTCAAACTTTGCCAGAAAAAGTTTCCCCGAGGGGATGGGGGGAGGCTTTACCGCCATCCCGGAGGGATCCAGGGCCATGAGCCGGTGCTGGAGGAGCAAGGCGACGACACCACCGGTAAACCGGCCCGTGCGTTCCCGACCCTGGCAAGGGTTGCAGGCACCGAGATTCTCGGTGACCTTGACGGCCGCGGGACGCAGCCGCTCCCTTGTTCTCCGTCGCCCATCTGATAAACCCGCCCCGTCAGCCTTTTCGCGAAATGAAGAAGATCCTGATCATCGCCGGCCCAAACGGCGCGGGTAAAACCACCTTTGCGAAGGAGGTTCTGCCGAAGGAAGCCCATTGCTTGGAGTTCGTGAACGCCGACCTCATTGCGGCCGGGCTCAGCCCCTTCCAACGGCGCTTTGACCGAGGCCTGGCAAATCTTCGGGATCACTATCTTGCTGCGGTCGATGGGTGGGCGATCTATGATGGCTCACAACAACCGCCTCTCCTCCTGGACTCCGACACCAACACCGCCCCCCCAACGCTCATGGAAGATCCCGCCCCCTATCCATCCGATGCCGGGGAACACGATCCCGCAACGGTCTTCTCCGATCCCGATTTCATCGGTGCCGAGGCCGCTATGAAACGCGCCTCCGCCAAGGCCGTCGCCCAAGCCCGGGCCGCCGGCCTGGAACCGGTCGTCTGGAATCCCGCCGTGGATGGCCCGGGACTCGTCCCAGAAAAGTGGCAGCATGATTAGCACGTGGTGAAGGCGCGTTCCTCCTCCACTTCCTGTCCGGGTGCCGGAAACCTCACCTAGCCTCCCCCCCCGCTCCTCCGCCTGATAACTCATCCCTTCTCTTCCCCACCTCCGATTCCCTCACCCCCGACGCCTTCATCGCCCGATGGAAATTCTCCGGCGGACACGAACGAGCTTTCCGCCCCCCACCCTCACTGCTTCTTGAACAGGTTCGTCTTGTCCAGCGTCGTCGGCCGCTGCGCAGGATCAAGAATCGGCCCCTTCTTCACGCGGGTCAGACCGCTGTTGTAGAGAGTGTCTTCCTTGATCGAGGTCTTGAGTGGGGATCAGTGGCACGGTCTATCTGCCTCTCGCCGTCCCCCAACAATTGGAGGAACGCTTCGACGAAATTCTACAGAAAGCGGAGGCGATCAATGATCCCTTCGAGCAGTCCTTCTTTGCCATGGTCCAACTGCCCTACCTCCCCAAATCCAATATCTCCTCCAACACCTTCAAATACCCCTCAAACGCCACCCGCCCCGCCTCGGTCAACCCATAGTGCGTCTGCGGCCGCCCCTCCCCCTCGATCTTCTCGCTCTCCACATACCCGCTCTTGGCCAGCGTCCGCAAATGCGTGATGAGATTCCCGTCGCTCATCTGCAGCTCGCTCTTCAGATCCTGAAACGGCCACGCATCCTTCCGCGAGGCCAGGAGGGTCATGATCGACAGCCGCCCCTTCTCATGGATGACCTTGTCGAGTTTGGAGAAATCAATCATCGCGTTCCGGCGCGGGGGTCCTTTGCCTTGCGGCTCAACCACATCACGATCAGTCCATAGATCAGGTGAAACACCCCGAAGCAGAGCCCCATGATGAGGTTGGCCTCCAGCATCGGGCTCTCCATTTCATCGAAGGAACCGAGGAAGGGCAGCGGATGCGCCCCGTCACTCCACACGTACAGATACGCCGCCACCCCCGCCAACAGCAGCGACCAGCCCAACCAACGGATCGAACGCGGCGCGATCCCGATCGTCGCCAGCAGCGCGAGGCCGTAGCACATCACCCAGATCGCCGCGCATCCCGCCGCCGTCCCCGCACTGGACAACGCATGCCCCATCCCGAGAATCCCTCCCACCAACATCGGAGGCACCAGGGCCCGCAGGGCCATCTTCAGTCCCGGCGAAAAGAACAGCGTATTGTCCCGCTTCGATTTCCGGACGATCAGCACGCTGTTGAACACGCCCGTGATGACCAGCGCCACCAGCCAGCAAACGATCCAAGCCCCCTCCGACATCAGGGACGGCGCATCCGCTCCCCCTCCGATCGCCAGGTCCTCGCGGAAGTAAAGCAGCGAGGACAGGATGATCGCCAGGATCCCCCCGAAGAAGGCCGTGGGCCAGGAAATGGCCCGATAAACAGTCGCCCGCTCCATCAGGGAGCGAATCACTTTCAGGTTCTCCGCCGCCCGCTCCTGCTCGGTCATGGACGGCAGGCTAGCAGGATCTCCCCAGAGGCACAAACTTTGTAGATCAAAGCGCCCCCGGCATGACGACGCTCCCTCCGCAGCCCCCATCCGCAGCCCCCCCCCTCCCCTGGCCACCGAACCCCTATAAACCCGCATTTTCCTTGCCAACCCCCGGCCATTCCCTTACCTCGCCCGCCCTTCCTCGCGTCGACGAGCAACAGCGGGAGAGCGAAGGAGCCCATTCGGCGGCTTTCCCAAACACCCAGAGCCTCTGTGAATTAACGGAGGACCCAAAACATGATTAACGAACTAGTAAGAGAAATGGTTGAAGCTGGCGTTCACTACGGACACCAGACCCGCAAATGGAATCCGGCCATGCGCCGCTATCTCATGCGGGACAAGGGCGGCATCTACATCATCGACCTCGAGGAGACCGTCCGCTGCCTCGACAAGGCCTCCGACTTCATCTCCAACCTCGCCAGCAAGAAGAAGAGAATCCTCTTCGTCGGCTGCAAACACCAGGCCCAGGAAGCGGTCCGCGAAGCGGCCGAAGCCACCGGACAGTTTTACGTCAACCACCGCTGGCTCGGTGGCACCATGACCAATCTCACCACCATCCGTCAGTCGGTGGAGCGCCTCAAATACCTCGAAGGCATCGAAAAAGCCCCCGAGTTCAAGGCCATGTCCAAAAAGGAACTCGCCGCCCTCGGCCGTGAGAAAAACAAACTCCTCCGGAACCTTCAGGGGATCCGCGGCATGGACAGCCTCCCCGACGCCCTCGTGGTGGTCGACACGGCCCGCGAATCCATCGCCGTCGCCGAAGCACGCCGCCTCAACATCCCCGTCGTCGGCATCATCGACACCAACGGCGATCCCTCCAAGATCGACTACCCGATTCCGGCCAACGATGACTCGATCCGCTCGATCCGCATCGTCCTCCAGAACCTCGTCGATTCCCTCGTCATCGGCTCGAAATCCTGAATCCTTCCCAAAATCATCTGCCTGTAACAATGATTACCGCAACACTCGTTAAAGAACTCCGCGACATGACCAGCGCGGGGATGATGGACTGCAAGCGAGCCCTCCAGGAAAATGACGGCGACCTCGATGCCGCCGCCAAATGGCTCCGCGAGAAGGGCATTTCCAAAGCGGCCAAGAAGGCCGATCGCGACGCCAAGGAAGGCATAATCTTCGCCCAAATCGACGAGAACGCCCAGTCCGGCGTCCTCGCCGAGGTGAACTGCGAGACCGACTTCGTCGCCAAGAACGACAACTTCCAGGCCTTCGTGGCCGACCTCGCCGGAACAGTCGCCGCCTCCGGCGCCGCCGATATCGAAGCCGCCCTCGCCCTCCCCAAGGGTGACGGCACCGTCGAAACCTTCGTGCAGTCGAAGGTCATCGAACTCGGCGAAAACCTCCGCTTCCGCCGCATGGCCCGCTTCGAAGTCTCCGGCACCGGCATCATCGCCTCCTACATCCACCTCGGTGGCAAGGTCGGCGTGCTCCTCGAAGTCGGCTGCGAGAACGCCGCCACCAGCAGCACCGACGGCTTCCGCGACCTCGTCAAGGACCTCACCCTCCACATCGCCGCCAGCGCACCCGCCGGACTCAGCGCCGACGATATCCCCGCCGATCTGGTCGAGGCCGAGAAGGACATCTTCCGCACCCAGCTCGCCAACGACGGCAAGCCCGCCGAAATGATCGAGAAGATCATCCCCGGCAAGATGGCCAAGTTCTTCGCCGAGAAGTGCCTCCTGGAGCAAGGCTTCGTCAGGGAACCCGACACCACCATCAAGCAACTCCTCGAGAGCAGCGGCAAGGACCTCGGTGACACCCTCACCATCCGCCGCTTCGTCCGCTTCGGCGTCGGCGAGTAAACGCATCGCGTTACACCAACTTCAAAAGGCCCCGCAGCAGCGGGGCCTTTTTTTTCCTATGGAGCGCGGGTTTCCAACCCGCTTCACCAGACCGGCCTCCAACAGTCCTACTCCACCCAAGTAACCAGAAACAAATAACCAGCAACCTTCCCCCCAACTTCCTCCTAGCCCCCCTCCAATTCCCGGCCTACCCTGCTCACCATGCGCACTCTCCTTCTCTCCCTCCTCCTCGTCCTCCCCCTTTCCGCCGAAGAGACGGCCTTCGACGAGGGCCGCTTCACGGTCGAGTTCCCCGATGGCTGGAAAAAGGCCGATCCCCCGCAGGCCAACATCGTCGTGCACCGTGAAACCGAAGACGGCGAGGCCACCTTCTCCATCTCCCGCCTCGCCATCACCCCCGGCGCGAAAGCCGACCTCGACGCCACCCTCGAGACCTTCGTCAAGAACTTCAAGGACAACGGCATGACCGTCAAAGGCGACCCCAAGGGGCAGGCCAGCGTCATCGACGGCAAACCCGCCCTAGTCGCCGCCGTCCCCGTCGAAATGAGGGTCGATGACGAACCCATCGCCATCACCTTCTTCATGGTCTTCGTCGAGGCCTCCGAACGCCTCATCGTCATGCAGGCCACCCTCCGCGGCTCCGGGACCGACGCCCAACGCGGCGACTGCCGCAAGATCATCGGCTCCTTCGAGGAACACGAAGTGGAAAAAAAGGAGGAGGAGACTAAGGAGGACGCCGAGCAAAAGAAGGAGTAGGTCGAACCAACGGCCTCACCATCCTAATTTCCGCCCCACCCCCACATCCGCCGGAGCCAACTCCACCCCTCCCAGCTCCCCCGCCGCCACCCACCTCAACGCCGCATGCTCCAACGCCACCGGCTCCCCCTCTCCCACCTCGCACCAAAACGGCCGCAACCGGATCCGCAGCTCCGGATACTCATGCTCCACCGCCTCGAGCGCTTCCCCCACCACGATCCCACACCCCAACTCCTCCCAAATCTCCCGCCGCAGCGCCTCCTCCGCCGATTCCCCCTCCTCCCTCTTCCCTCCCGGAAATTCCCACAACCCCGCCAATTGCGTCCCCGCGGCCCGCTGGCACACCAGCACCTTCCCCTCCCGCCGTATCACCGCACATACCACCTCAATCACGCCCCCGGCTTAATCCCCCAATAACCAATAACCAATCACGAATTTCCCATTCGACGCCCCCCCCTCCCTGCCCGACAATACCCGATCATGCGCCTCCCCATCTTCCTCGCCCTCGCCCTCGCCACCCCCGTCTTCGGCGACGCCAAACGCCTCGAACTCGGCTACCCCAACCTCGCCCACCGCATCCAGATCGTCTTCCCCGAAAACTACGACCCCGCCAAAAAGTGGCCCCTCGTCCTCTACTACCACGGCACCGACGGTACCCCCGACACCAAACTCATCCGCCACCACACCGGCGAGGAAGGCTGGTTCACGGTCGGCATGACCTACGTCCAACGAGGCCAGGTCACCTTCACCACCGATACCCGCAACAAGGAACTCACCATCCTCCGCTCCGTCCGCCACCACCTCGTCAGCAAATACAACGTCGATCCCAAACGCACCTATGTCGCCGGCTTCAGCAAGGGTGGCTGGATCTCCGGCCTCCTCCTCCAGGCCGATCCCGAACTCGCCGGGGCCGTCATTCTCGGTGCCGGCCACATCAACCAGATCGAAGCCAAACCATACAAATTCGGCCGCCGCACCCCCGTCTTCATCGGCATCGGCCGTCAGGATGCCAACTACCCCTTCGCCCTCAACGCCATCACCTTCTTCCGCGGCCTCGGCGCCACCACCACCTTCGACACCTGGCACGACCTCGAACACAATTTCCCCCAGGGCGGCTCCCCCGCCCTCACCCAATGGTTCGCCCTCGAGGGCAACCCCACCGCCGATCACGCCGCCGCCGCCAACGACTGGTCCACCACCCGCCTCACCGAAATCAAGGCCATCCCCGACCCCGTCAACCGCTGGGTCGCCCTCCTCGACATGCAGGCCTGCCCCTACCACGGCTTCCTCGACGATTCCCACGAAGCCGCCGTCTCCAAGGCCCGCACCGACCTCGAAGCCACCGCCGCCGTCGCCATCGAAGCCAAGGGCCTCGCCGCCCATCGCAACCTCCTCCGCGACGAACTCGCCGAACGTTCCAAGGAAAACTACCAGAAGATGCTCAAAGCCTACCTCGACCTCGCCAACTCCATCCCCGACTCCCGCCAGGGCGATATCGCCCGCCACGACCACTACCGCATCAAGACCATCCTCCAACACTTCGACGAACAGGAAAAAGTCCAAAAGGAAAATAGCGAACCTTCCGGCCCCAAAAAGGAAGACGCCCCCTTCGACCCCAGCAAGGCCCACCCCCCCACCGACGACCGCCAACGCATCCCCCTGAACCCTCTGGTCAGGTAACCCCTTCCCCCCCGGAGTGCTTAGGCTTGACTCCGCCCGGGAGGGGTGGGGCTTGACCCACGCGGAGGAGCAGAGTCCCCTCATCCGCCGAGTCCGCTCAATGGCCTTCCGCCCCCCTCCACGCGGAGAACTCCCAACCCCGCACCAGTGGCGTCCCGCCGCGACCCCCCTCCCCGCGTAGCGGCTCCCCTGCGGGCGTCGGCAGCTCCCCTGCGGGGCGTCGGCGGCTCCTCCACCGCCTCTCCTTCCCCCTCCCGCTCCAAATTCAACCACCGCTCCCCCCTTCCCTCGAAAATTGGACATTGAGTGTTCGACATTGGGTGTTCCTCCCATTCCCCCGGAATTTCCGTCCTCCCCACCCCTCCCACCCACCCCGAAAATCAGCGCCACCATCGGTCAAATCCCCCTTGTTCCGGCCTCGCCTCCGGGCGACGCCCGACCGAAATTGACTTCTCCCCAATTTCCCTTACCCTTCTAACAAGATGCTTCGCAAACTCGCAGGCTCCAGCTTGGCCCTCGCGCTCATCGCCATCGTGGCGCTGAAGCACGTCGCACTCGGCTTTTGCCTCTGCCAGGCGCAGTTCATCACCAACCCCGCCACCTGCTGCGCCGTCCACGACCCCGCACCCGCCTGCTGCTGCGAGGAAGAGAAAATCCCCGCCGACAACCCCTACAAGGACTGCGTCGTGGACCTCGAAATCGAAGTGGGCGACTTCCTCTGGAACGCCGACCAATTCTCCCCTGCCGACCAAGTCGGCCTCCCCATCGTCCTCCCCACCCTCGACCTCCCCACCTTCGCTCTCCAACCGCAGACCCTCGCCTTCGCGCACCCCGTCCGCGGTTCCCCACCCGGCCTCCCGCCGCTCTACATCCGTCAGTCCGTTCTGAGACTTTGAGGTAACCGCGCCGTGTCCCCCCGACACCGCGCCCCGCTCCCGTCGTCCCCTCCCGGCGACCCGCATCACACGATTCCCTCCGCGGAGTCGTTTCCCTCAATCCAACTCTCAGCACACTCATGTCTCTCGACAAACTCACCAGCCTCCAATCCCCCGGATCCCAAACCTCCGGACCGCAAACGCACGGCCGCCCCAAGCGCGTCCCCTCCTGGCTCCTGCCCGTCGGCCTCGCCCTCGGCTTCCTCGCCGTCTTCGCCCTCCTCTTCGGCTCCCGCCTCCTCCCCGCCTTAAAGGTGCAGACCGCCCCCGTCGTCACCCTCCGCCAAACCACCGAGGCCTCCGCACCGATCCCCAGCACCAACGAAACGACCTCCTCCCCCGCCCTCCCCACCGGCCCCCTCCTCTTCCAGGCCTCCGGCTGGATCGAACCCGACCCCTACACCACCTTCGTCCCCACCCTCATCGATGGCGTCATCAACGAAGTCCACGTCCTCGAAGGCCAACCCGTCACCAAGGAGCAACTCCTCGCCACCCTCATCGACGACGATGCCAAACTCGACCTCCAGCAGGCCAAACAACGCGTCGCCTCCCTCGAGTCCAAACGCACCGCCCACTGCGCCGCCATCCCCGTCCTCGAAGCCGAACAGGAGGCCGCCCGGAAAAAAGTCGCCGCCGAGGAAGCCCTCCTCGCCGAACTTCAGGATTCCGCCCGTCGCCTCTCCTCCGTCTCCAGCCGAGCCGTCTCCGAAATGGCCCTCACCCAGGCCAAACTCCAGGTCACCCGCCAAGAAGCCGCCGTCGCCGAAGCCGAAGCCGCCATCCCCGGCCTCGACGCCCAAATCGCCCAGATCGAGGACCAACGCGTCGCCATCGACAACGAAATCCACGAAGCCGAAACCGAGCGCGACCGCAGGCAACTCGCCCTCGACCGCACCACCATCACCGCTCCCATGGATGGCATCGTCCTCCGCCTCCACGCCGCCCCCGGCAAGAAACGCATGCTCGGCATGGACGACCCCGAAAGCGCCGTCATCGTCGAACTCTACGACCCCCAGAAACTCCAGGCCCGCATCGACGTCCCCCTCAACGAAGCCGCCGCCCTCGCCGTCGGCCAACCCGTCAAGTTCACCACCGACCTCCTCCCCGACCTCTCCCTCACCGGCACCGTCAGCCGCATCACCGGCGAGGCCGATCTCCAACGCAACACCCTCCAGGTCAAGGTCGCCGTCCACAACCCCGACCCCCGCCTCCGCCCCGAAATGCTCGTCCGCGCCGAGTTCTACAATGGGGGAACCTCTTCGGCTTCCATTCCGAATTCCGATTTCCGCACTCCGCATTCCCAAAACCGCCTCGCCCTCTACGCCCCCAAAGCCGCCCTCTTCGACCGCTCCGGCAAATCCGCCAAAGCCTGGCTCGCCATCAACGGCCACGCCGAACTCCGCTCCGTCAACCTCGGCGTCGAGGAACGCGACGACCACCTCCTCGTCCTCGAAGGCCTCCACTCCGGCGACCAACTCATCCTCCCCCCCCATGCCAAACTCTCCGAAGGCAAACGCATCACCAGCACCTCCCAACCCTGACAGGACGACACATCAATGCCCGGAGCCAGTAAACTTCGAACGCCGCCCCGGGAAACCAACAAAACAAACCCAATGCCCTGTAGGGCCATGAAAACCGCCCCACCCCGGACTCCCCCCAATAACAAATAACAAATAACCAATAACAAATAACCAATAACCAATAACCAATACCCGGCGCAGCCATGTTCATCCAAATCCGCAACCTCTCCAAGTCCTTCAAAAAGGGCCCCAACCTCATCACCCCCCTCGAGGAACTCAGCCTCGAGGTCCCACGTGGCGAATTCCTCGCCCTCATGGGCCCCTCCGGATCCGGCAAAACCACCCTCCTCAATCTCATCGCCGGCATCGACACCCCCACCTCCGGCGAACTCAACGTCGACGGCCGCGACATCGCCCACCTCTCCCGCGCCCAACTCACCAAATGGCGCTCCCAACACGTCGGCTACATCTTCCAACTCTACCACCTCGTCCCCATCCTCAGCGCCTTCGAAAACGTCGAACTCCCCCTCCTCCTCACCAAACTCTCCCGCTCCGAACGTCGCGTCCGCACCGAGGCCGCCCTCGACCTCGTCAGCCTCTCCGACCGCCTCGACCACCGCCCCTCCGAACTCTCCGGCGGTCAGGAACAACGCGTCGCCATCGCCCGCGCCATCGTCCACGACCCCAACCTCCTCGTCGCCGACGAACCCACCGGCGATCTCGACAGCGAATCCGCCACTTCCATCCTCAAACTCCTCCGCTCCCTCTGCTCCGAACACGGCAAGACCATCGTCATGGTCACCCACGACCCCCGCGCCGCCCACGCCGCCGACCGCACCCTCCACCTCGAAAAAGGAAAACTCTTGGAAAATGCGGAAGTGGGAATGCGGAAACCGGAACTCTTATGAGCCAAGAACTAAAAGACAGAACCTACCAATTCGGCCTACGAATTGTCCTTCTCTTCAAGAAAGATCCTCCACCGACATGGTGTTGGAAGATCGCCGATCAACTCCTCCGCTGTTCCACCTCAGTCGACTCCAATTACCGAGCCGCCTGTCGCGGACGCTCGAAGGCCGAGTTCGTGGCTAAGCTCGGCATCTGCGAAGAGGAAGCCGACGAATGCCTCTATTGGACTTCCATACTACGCGACGCGGAATACTTCACCCCGAAACTTGCCACCGAACTCCTCGACGAAGCCAATCAACTCCTCTCCATCATCATCTCCTCCATCAAAACGGCCAAAGGCCGCTAATTTCCCCATTCCGAACTCCCCATTCCGCATTCCGCATTCCCCATTAAAGCATCGTCATGAAACTCCTGGCTCTATCGTTAAAGAATATCACCCGCCACCGCCTCCGGTCCCTCCTGACCATCCTCGGCGTCACTGCCGGCATGTTCCTCTACGCCGCGGTCGAAACCATGCAGCACTCCCTCGCCACCGCCACCAAACAGGGCGCCGATGACACCACCCTCGTCGTCTATCGCGAGAATCGCTTCTGCCCCTCCACCTCCCGCCTTCCCGAACACTACCTCCCCACCCTCCAAAAAATCCCCGGCGTCCGCGAGGCCATCCCCCTCCAGATCGTCGTCAACAACTGCGGGGCCTCCCTCGATGTCATCGCCTTCCGCGGCGTCCCCCCCGAACAACTCGACAAATACAATCCCGAACTCGACGTCTTCGCCGGCTCCTTCGAGGAATGGAGCAAACGCGGCGACGGTGCCCTCATCGGTGAAAACTTCGCCAATCGCCGCGGCCTCAAGGTCGGCGACAAGTTCGAAGCGGTCGGCGTCACCACCTACATCTCCGGCATCATCCGCTCCGACAGCCCCCAGGACAACAACGTCGCCTACGTCCACCTCCCCTTCCTCCAACAGGCCTCCAAAGTCGGCCTCGGCATCGTCACCCAATTCAACGTGAAGGTCGATTCCGCCGACCAACTCGAATCCGTCGCCGCAAAGATCGATGACACCTTCCGCTCCGATTCCCAACCCACCAACACCCGCCCCGAAAAGGCCTTTTTCGCCGAAACAGCCCGCGAGATGATCGAACTCATCGGCTTCACCCGCTGGCTCGGCCTCGGTGCCGTGGCCGCCGTCCTCGGCCTCGTCGCCAACGCCGTCCTCCTTGTCGTCCGCGGCCGCGTCCAGGAAACCGCCGTCCTCCAAACCCTCGGCTTCTCCCGCGTCGACATCTCCCTCCTCGTCACCTTCGAAGGCATCCTCCTCGGCCTCGCCGGCGGCGCCCTCGGCGTCTTCTCCGCCTTCGGATTCTTCCGATGGAAATCATTCACCCTCGGCAACGAAGGCCTCACCCTCGCCGTCATCCCCGACGCCGCCGTCCTCCTCAACGGCATGCTCGTCTCCCTCCTCCTCGGCCTCTTCGCCTCCCTCTACCCCGCCTGGAAAGCCTCCCGCCAACCGATTGTCACGTCCTTGCGAACGGCCTGACCGTTCGCAAGGACGTGACGTTATCAGAGATCCGTTATCAGTTCTCAGTGCTCCCAGACCCAACAAAAGAGTCCACCAGTTCCTCCCCCCTGATAACCAATAACTGATAACCGATAACTCAAAAACCATGCTCCCCATCACCTACGCCATCCGCAACCTCTTCCGCGACCCCGCCCGCCTCCTCCAAACGGTCGGCGGATCCGCCCTGGTGGTCCTCCTCGTCATGGCCGCCTTCGCCCTCAACCGCGGCATGACCGAAGTCCTCTCCGCCACCGGCTCCCCCGACAACATCATCCTGTTAGGTGCCGGTTCCGAGGAAAGCGTGGAACGCTCCGAAGTCAAACTCGACGCCGAATCCGTCACCCAATCCCTCCGCGGACTCCAATCCTCCCTCGGCGTCCCCGCCGTCTCCGGCGAAATCCACTACCAGGCCCCCCTCACCCTCCCCGACGGCAAACAATCCCAGGCCCGCCTCCGCGGCGTCACCGAAAAAGCCCTCCTCGTCCACCCCCGCGTCCGCCTCCTCGATGGCCGCTTCCCCAACCCCGGCGAAATCATGGTCGGCCGCCTCGCCCACCTCAAACTCGGCACCTCCGCCCCCATGCTCGCCCTCGGCAAGTCCCTCAAGTTCGGCGACACCCCCTTCCCCATCGCCGGCATCTTCGAAGCCCCCGGCACGGTCATGGAATCCGAAATCTGGTTCGACCGCAACGACCTCGCCACCCTCACCCAGCGCGATTCCCTCTCCTGCGTCGTCCTCCGCCTCGACGACGCCGAATTCGACGACGTCGCCGCCCTCACCTTCCAACGCAACGACCTCGAACTCGTCGCCATCTCCGAGGAGGCCTACTACTCCAAGCTCGCCGCCTTCTACCGCCCCATCCGCGCCATGACCTGGCTCACCGCCGCCCTCGTCGCGGCCGGTGCCGTCTTCGGCGGACTCAACACCCTCTATGCCGCCTTCGCCTCCCGCATCCGCGAAATGGGCACCCTCCAGGCCGTCGGCTACGGCCGCCCCGCCCTCCTCCTCTCTCTCCTCCAGGAATCCGTCCTCGCCACCCTCACCGGCACCCTTCTCGCCACCGTCCTCGCCATGCTCCTCCTCGATGGCTTCACCGTCCCCTTCTCCGTCGGCACCTTCACCCTCGCCCTCTCCCCCCCCGTCCTCCTCGCCGGCCTCACCTCCGGCCTCCTCCTCGGCATCCTCGGCGCCCTCCCCCCCGCCTACCGCTGCCTCAAACCCTCCCTCCCCAAAGCCCTCAGCTCCTAATCCTCTCCCATTCATCAATCATAATTCAAAATTCGACGTTCGACGTTCAAAGTTCTCCCCCATGCCCTGAAGGGGCAACGGCACAAAGCCCAGGGCAAGCGAGTCGCGAGCGCCGCCCTGGGTCTCCCATCCCCCTAACAGAACTCGCCCTGTAGGGGCGATGGCAACCACCCCCCCCCCCCCACCCCACCCGCTCATCCATCCCCACCGCCCACCATCCACCCCATGCCCGACGACCCTCCACCCCTCCCTCCAGACCTCGCCGAGCGCCTCGCCGATCTCGACATCTCCAACCCTCAGGACCTCGCAAAACTCTTCGCCCTCGAAGCCGAACTCAGCGCTGCCGCCGGCCTCGAACACCCCGACTCACCCTCCCCCGAAACACAACCCGACGAACCCACCCCCGCCTACCTCGCCGCCGCCGACCCCTCCGTCTCACTAGAAAAATTCATCCCCCTCGTCGGCCCAGACCACGCACAACTCACCGACACCCAATCCCTCCTCTTCCCCGCCTGCCTCGCCGGCTCCCTCGACAAAGCCACCTGGCTCCTCGACCAGGGCCTCGACCCCAACCACGCCGACCACGACGCCTCCACCCCCCTCATCTACGCCTCCCTCCCCGGTCGATTCGCCAACCTCGATCTCCTCCAACACCTCCTCAACCTCGGCGCCGACCCCAACGCCCGATCTTCCCACCACGAATCCCCCCTCTCCCTCCTCACCCGCGAAGGCAACTACGAAGGGGCCCGCCTCCTCCTCGCCCACGGCGCTGATCCCACCGCCTTCCCCCCCCTCCACCAAGCGGCCGCCGCAGGCGATCTCCCAAAAATCCTCTCCCTCCTCACCACACAAACCATCGAACTACAAACCATCTGGGGCCGCACCCCCTGGCTCACCGCCATCCACGCCGACCAAGTCCCCGCCGCCCGGCTTCTCCAATCCCAAGGTGCCAACACCAAGGCCACCGGCCAATCCAAGGAGACCGCCCTCCACCTCGCCGCAGAGGCAAACGCCTGCGTCTCTGTCGCCTATCTCCTCTCCCAAGGCCACAACCTCGAATCCCGTGCCTCCTTCAGCAATACCCCCCTCCACAACGCCGTCGAAAACGATTCCGTGGAGGCCACCCGCCTCCTCCTCGACGCCGGGGCCGACCTCCACGCCCTCACCGAATCCGCCGACGCCCCCGTCTCCTTCGCCGACTCCCTCCCCATGCTCGAACTCCTCCACGCCCACCGCGCCAACCTCAATCAGATCGATAGTAAAGGCCGCCATCTCCTCCAAAATTTCGCCGACGGCAACGACCTCCCCGCCATCCAATGGCTCCTCGCCCACGGCGCCGACCTCACCCTCCTTCCCCCGGAAGACCGAGCCCTCATCAACTCCCTCTCCCCAAACAACCAATAACAAATAACCAATAACCTCCCCCCCCAATTCTTCTCATTGCCTCAATCCCAAACCAAACTACCATCCAACAAACAAATGAACACACCAACCAAACTCCTCGTCCTCCTCAGCACCCTCACCTTCGCCGCCTGCGACAAGAAGGTCGAATCCTCCGCCGAGGTCGCCCCCCCCCCCCCCCCACCAAACCCCCCAACCCCCCCCCCCCCCCCCCCCCCC
>Ga0209702_10000116_pt1 | contig 146987 bp, 128 predicted proteins | sample FRY01_FD_187210 | JGI IMG/M metagenome (GOLD analysis project Ga0209702, IMG submission 187210) | Freshwater microbial communities from Lake Fryxell liftoff mats and glacier meltwater in Antarctica - FRY-01 (SPAdes) (version 2) | ecosystem: Environmental > Aquatic > Freshwater > Ice > Glacier...
CCTTCATCGTTCCAGCCGTTCGCTTTGGCTTCGTGGAAAAGCGTTCCCACCATCACCTTGCCATTGCCGCGAATGCTCTTCCACGCATTGCGCGCCGCTTTGGGATCGAAGGATTCATCTTGCTGACTCCATTCCTCCCAGAGATCAAAGCCGGTGTCGCCAAGCTCGGATTTAACGGCCATGCCCATGCGCAGCCAGATATCGCGGTCACCGGCTGGAATAAAATGCAGAGCCTCGCGGATTCGTTCAATATCGCCCGTCATCATGCGGCCCCCAGGTGCAAGCGCCGGATGATCCAGTCCGCCAGCCCGACGGGCAGCAGTCCCCAACATGCTAGGCCAACGATCAGGACCTTGACGCGGGACGCGAACAGCGTAAAATATTTTCTTGAAGTTTTTTTGGAGGCCGCCGGGGCGCAATCCCGAGCGGCTTTTTCTTTGGGCCTCATGCCGTTGCCCCTGTGGTTCGGGTTCGGCTCTCGATCCACTGCGCCAGCGTTGCGCGACTGTATCGAACGCAACGGCCGATTTTCACGAAGGGGATCGAATACCGGCCAGTGCAGCGCCACACGGCCAACGTACCGGGCGATACATCAAGAATTGCGGCCGCCGAACTTTCGTCGATTAAATCAAAATTTTGTGGCCGGAGGATTGCGGCCAGTGGGCTTTCGGTGTTCATCGTATACGCTTTCATATACCCAGCGAAGGCGGGGCTAATGAGCGTTATTATTCACACAGAATATTTATAGCCCGGCTAAATTAACTCCTCAGCTTTTCTTAGCTTCTTTCCTTATGTCGGACAGCATTACTTTAAATGAATCGAATTTGATTTTGTAGCCTTTTTTGCCATAGGCAATTTCCTCGACTGGAACGGTTGATACCTTGGGCGATAGGTGCATCTCATCCAGCTGAGAAAAAAGCTCATCCCATAACTCGCGTGCCGGCAGTAGGTCGCCCAATTCATCTGTTTTAGAGGCCAGCCCTTTGACTATATCCCGCATGCTGTATTTTTCGCCGTCAACGTCAATACGCGGGCGCGATTTGCCCCCTTTTATGCTTTGCACGCCGCTAAAATCCTTCCCCATTCGGGCGAGCGGTATAACGTCGCGCAGCAGCCTGATTTTTTCCCAGAGAGCATCCGCCTTTTGTAGATTCTGCAATCCTTCGTATGTGCTGCCACTTTTTTTAAAGTCCGCATGTATGCCCCGGATAGCATCGGCGTGCATCTTGATTGGAGGCGTAACGTTTTGTAAGCCGTCTAAGTTTGCTTTCATCGCTGCGATGCGTGCGTTTGGACTCAGGTGACTCATCCCGTCTATAAACTTTTTTTCATCGTCCGGTGTCCAGCGCACGGTACAGTCAAAGGTAGCCCGAACCCATCTCCATATGCCGTCCGTCACGGTGGCGGTCTTATAGGCGCGGTATTTGGGACCGCTCATTTCGCGCCCTCGATGCTGATAATTTGCGCGGGTTTCTTGATGCCGCCGGCCGTGAGCATAGCGGTTGTCGCTGTGTCGAGTGAGGCGCGCACCGGGTCCAATGACAGCCGGGCGTAAATCATCGTCGCGTCGGCGCTCTTGTGCCCCAGGCTCTTGCCGATGATCGAGAGTGATGCGCCACTGATCGCCTGCCAGCTTCCAAGGGAGCGCCGCAGATCATGGATGTGCAGGTCGGCAAGCTTCGCCCGCGCGAGCAGGTCGGCCCAGCGTTTCTTGGGCGGCGTTATATGCCCGGTCTTGGATGCCGCCGGGAAAACGTAACCCGCATTCTGCGGCTTGCGCTCGCGCAGAATCTCGACGGCCTCGGGCACGAGTGCCACCACTTGCGGATCGTCGTTCTTGGTCTGCGGAATGCGCCAGGTCGTCGCGTGCAGGTCTGCATCCTGCCAGCGCATTGCGAGCACGTTATTGCGCCGGGCGCCGGTCAGCAGGGAAAACAAAACGAAGTGCTTGAAATCCTCCGACGTGTCTTCGGCCAGGGCGGTAAAAAAGCGCGGCAGTTCGTCGCCTTTAATGAAGCGGTCCCGCTTGGTTTCCTTGAATGGCTTGATGCCGTCGCACGGATTCGCCCCGCGGTATCCCGATTCGATCGCGCGGTTGTAGATCGAGCTCAGCAACTCGACCACGCGGTTCGCCATCGTGCGGTGCGTTTGCCCGATGCCGGCATGGAGCTTGCGAACCTCGGCGTTGTCGATCGCGTCGAGTTTGCGCTGCGTCCAGTCCACCCCGGCGGGGTGCTTCGCGCGCTTGCGGCCGTGCTTTTTCGCTGGCGCATCGGGCATGGTGCCAAGGCAACGCTCCCACAGGGCATGGATCTCGCTCGCGCTCTTGATGCCGCGCGGGATGATGTGCAGTACGCGGTAGCTCTCGTAAGCCTCGCCAAAGGTCTGTTTCTGGCGCTCGGTGCGCTTGGTCATCGCCGGGTTGATACCCTTGGCGAAGTCTCCGAGCACGCGCTCAGCGGCCTTCCTTGCCCCCTCCGGCGTCATATCGGGGAAGATGCCGAGCTTGACCCAGGCCATGCTGGCGCCGTCGCGCTTTACCACGTAGAAGGTGCGCCCGCCGGCTGTGGTCAAGCGGATCGCGAGCTTCGGAACGTCGGTATCGTAGACAACGGGACGTGTGCCGGGCATCGGCAGCGGAAGCGCCGAAAGGCTGGTTTTTGTGAACCGAATTCGTGCTGTCATGTAGACCCCTTGGTTGAATCCGGCTAGCACCGGGCTAGCACGGGCTATCAAACTGCGTTAAGTTTCATGCTAGCCCGTTAAAGTATGGCGGTCAAGTTACATAGGGGAAATATGCCGCAGTCAAGTTGCATTAAGTTTGAAAAGGGTATCCACCCTGAGGCTACGAACCAAGGGGTAGGGGGTTCGAATCCCTCCGGCCGCACCATGCACCAGGGGCCCGCGATGCTGTCGCGGGCCCTTTTTATTTTACGTGCGGCTTGCTTGCTGCTAACGTTGCTGACTCGCGAATCTATAAATAGCCAAAGTTCATCAGGAGAATCCCTTTGAGTCACCTTCGCCATACCGAGCAACGCAAACGCTTCCGTGCCATCCTCAACGGCAGTGAATGCCTGTCACCGGCGAGTGTTTACGACGCGCTGTCGGCGCGGGTTGCCGAGAGCGTCGGTTACCAACTGGGCATACTTGCCGGTTCCGTGTCGTCGAATACGACGCTGGCGGCACCTGATCTGATCGTGTTGACGCTGACCGATTTTGCCGACCAGGTGCGGCGCATCATGCGGGTCAGCGATCTGAGTCTGCTGGTCGATGCCGATCACGGCTACGGCAATGCGCTGAACGTGATGCGCACCGTGCAGGAACTGGAGCATGCTGGCGTATCGGCGATGAGCATCGAAGATACGTCGCTGCCTATCCGTTTCGGCCAGGCTGAAGGGAAAGACGAACTGATTTCAGTTGAGGAGATGACCGGCAAGCTGAAAGCGGCAGTGGCCGCGCGCCGCGATCCTTCGACGGTGATTGCCGGACGCACCGCGGCCCTAAAAGTTGAAGGTACCGAAAAAACCGTGGCGCGGGTTAAGGCTTATGCCGCAACGGGTGTTGATTGCATATTCATCATCGGCGTGGAAACTGCCGAGCAGGTCAAGGCGGTACAGCAGGCTTCGAAGCTGCCGGTAATCGTTGGTCCGGGCAAAACAACGGCCACCCGCGAGGAATTTGCCAATGCGGGCGCACGGGTGCTGCTGCAGGGTCACCAGCCAGTGGCTGCCGCCGTCAAAGCGCTGTGCGAGGTGTATGCGCATTTCCATGGTGGCGGGGCGGCGGCTGACCTTAAAGACAAGATTGCTTCAGCCAAGGATATGGACGCCTTGGTGTTCGGCGAAGATTACAAGAAATACCTGCGCGATTTCATGCACTGAGTGTCACTGATATGGTAAAAAAACGGGATGAGCGATGCGCTCATCCCGTTTTTTCTGAAGCCAGAGTTACGAACCCTGGACTACGGCTAGATTGTTCTCGACAGCCTTGACGCCTTCGACGGCTGCCGCCAACTGGGTGGCCTGCTGACGGCTGGCATCGGATGTGGTTGTGCCAAACAAGCTGACCACACCTTGCTCCGTAATGACGTCGATGCCATTTGACGGCAAGCCCTTTTCTGTAAGCAACGCGGATTTGACCTTGGCGGTGATCGCCGCATCACCCACTGCGGTGCCGACCTTGTTCGCGCCTTCCACGACAGCTGATTTGGCATCTGCCATTTTTTGCTCCGCGATATCGACAGCCTGCGACACTTGCTGCCCCGTTTTATCGACGGTCCGATCAATGTCCTGGCCGACTTTTTCCGTCGACACGTTTTGATCGCAGGCGGCGACGCTCAGCGCCAGCACGCCGGCAGTGGTGACGGCCAAGGTTCTACGATATTGTTTTCCGATTTTTCCGAATTTACTGTTCATATGGACTCCTGTTTAAGTGGTGGTTGGCCGGCGGGAAAACCCGGATGGAGTGTGCAGGTTTTCCCGCACGGCCCAAGGTTGGCATTTGATGCCTAGCGTTTGATGATTCCGATAACCAGCGTGATCAACGTGATGGCAAGAAAAATGAAGAACAGGACTTTTGCAATCTCGACCGCGCCGGCGGCGATTCCGCCAAAACCGAATACCGCGGCGATCAGCGCTATCACGAAAAAAACGGCTGCATAATGAAGCATGATGATCTCCTGTAGTGTGAGTTGGTGGCCGATTGGTGTCCGGCTCCGGTGCGAATGTCAGCGGCCGATCTGCCCTGCGTTTTCACGCGTGACAGCATCGAGCGCCTGTGCGTTGCTCTTTTCCCAACTTTGCAGCTGTTGTTCGGCCTCATCCCTGGCGATGCCGTAAGACTCCTGGATCTGGCCGAGCAGCCGGTCGCGCCGGCCGTCAATGACGTTCAGGTGATCGTCCGTCAGTTTTCCCCACTGCTCCCGGACCCTGCCTTTGACTTGCTTCCAGTTACCCTCAATGCGATCCCGATTCATGTGTCACTCCTTGCTAGTGGATTAAAAGTTGCGGCAACGCTGACGCTGTATCGGTGCGTGGATTGCGCCGCATCGCGCTGTAGCCGCATCGTTGCCGGTATGCTCCGCAGCGCATGAGATGTGCGATAGCGGAAGCGGAGCATCCAGCTTGCCAGGGAGCTGGTGCACAGAGTGGGCCAGTTGCTTAATTAATATTTATAAACAACTACTTATATTAAATTTTTGGGTTATCTTCAACGCCTAATCTGTTGCTGACTGGGGACAACAAATTTGGCGTGGAGTGCCGGCTCTACTGGGAGTGCCGTCGCCACAGAACGACAAATCCGTGAGGGAGGAAAATCGCAGGCGTGACGACAAGTCAGTGCGCGAAAAAAACCGGGACGCCATGCGTCCCGGTTTTGAGGTGGATATTAAGACGGCGCTGGTGCAGTGATCAGGCGGCTGCGAGTAGTTCGCGTAAAACATACGGCAGTATGCCGCCGTGCTTCAGGTAATCGACCTCGATACCGGTGTCGATGCGTAGCGTCAGCGGCACTTTCTGGGTGCTGCCATCTGCGCGCGAGATCACCATCGTCACATCCTGCAGCGGTTTGACGTCACCGCCGTTGATGCCTTCGATGCTGTAGGTTTCGGTGCCGTCGATTTTCAGTGACTGCACGCTGTCACCTGACTTGAATTGCAGCGGTAGCACGCCCATGCCGATCAAGTTGGCGCGGTGTATGCGTTCGAAACTTTTAACAATCACGGCGCGTACGCCCAGCAGCATGATGCCCTTGGCTGCCCAGTCACGCGACGATCCCATACCGAAGTCGTCGCCGCCGAAAATAACCAGCGGTGTTTTCTTTGCGCGGTAAATTTCCGAAGCCTCAAAAATGGTCATCTGTTCGCCAGTGGGCTGCACTTTGGTGATCGGTCCTTCGGTGCCTGGCGCGACCGCGTTGCGCAGGCGCACGTTGGCGAAGGTGCCGCGGATCATCAGTTCATGGTTGCAGCGGCGTACACCGAAGTGGCCCCATTCCGCAGGCGGGGTGCCGAATGGCTCCAGCCATTTGCCTGCCGGGGTGCCCGGCTTGATCTTGGTCGACGGGCTGATGTGGTCGGTGGTGATCGAATCACCGAGGATGGCCAGTGCGCGCGCGCCTTTGACGTCGCCGACCTTGTCGGGTGTCTTGGTGACGCCTTCGAAGAATGGCGGCTCCTTGATGAATGTGGATTTTTCATCCCACTCGTAGATCGCGCCTTTGACCGTGGGGATAGCTTCCCACAATTTCTTGTTACCTGACAGGTCACCGTATTCGCGGCGGAAATGTTCGGCATTGGACGCGAATTTGAGCAGTGCTGCGACTTCGGCGTCGGTAGGCCACAGGTCTTTCAGGTAAACCGGCTTGCCATCCTTGTCCTTGCCCAGCGAGTCTTTGGTCAAATCGGTGCGCACCGTGCCGGCCAGCGCATAAGCCACCACCAGCGCGGGGCTAGCGAGGTAATTGGCGCGCAGGTTGGGGTGGACGCGGGCTTCGAAGTTGCGGTTGCCTGAGAGTACGGCACAGGTGACGAGATCCTGTTTGACCACGGCGTCTTCGATCTTGGCATCCAGTGGACCGGAGGCGCCCATGCAGGTGGTGCAGCCATAGGCGACGACACCGAAGCCGAGTTGTTCAAGATGAGGCAGCAGGCCGGCATCGCGCAGATAAGCAGTGGCGACCTTGGAGCCGGGCGCGAGTGAAGTCTTGATGCGCGGATTGACTTTGAGCCCGCGTTCATTGGCGCGCTGGGCCAACAGACCGGCTGCGAGCAGCAGTGCCGGATTGGACGTATTGGTGCAGGAGGTGATCGACGCGATCAGCACGTCGCCATGACCGACATCAAACTCCGGATGGCCAGAAGGCACGCGACGGTTCAGATCGTCAGCAGGGCGGTTGTAACCATTTTTGTCGGCAGGTGCCGAGAACAGTTTGTCGAAGTCGCGGCCGAGGTCTGGCAGATTGACGCGGTCCTGCGGTCGTTTCGGGCCCGACAGGCTGGGCACGATGCTGTCGAGGTCGAGTTCAATGATCTGGGTGTAATCGATATCGCCGGACTTCGGCATGCCGAACATGTCCTGCGCTTTGTAATAGGCTTCGATAGCAGAGATCAATTCCGGTTCGCGGCCGGTGGTGCGGAAATACTCGACGGTTTTTTCATCGATCGGGAAATAACCCATGGTGGCGCCGTATTCGGGCGCCATGTTGGCCACCGTGCAACGGTCGGCGGCGGTCAGTGCAGTGGCGCCGGCGCCGAAAAATTCGACGAATTTTCCGACAACTTTGGTTTTGCGCATCAGTTCGGTGACGGTCAGCGCCAGATCGGTGGCGGTGACGCCTTCACGCAGTTTTCCGGTCATATGGCAGCCGACCACATCCGGGGTCAAGAAAGCATTGGGCTGGCCCAGCATGCCGGCCTCAGCTTCGATGCCGCCTACGCCCCAGGCCACGATGCCGATGCCGTTGACCATGGTGGTATGGGAGTCGGTGCCGAATACGGTGTCCGGGAACCATACGCCGTCTTTTTCCCAGACGCCGCGTGACAGATGTTCCATGTTGATCTGGTGGATGATGCCGTTGCCGGGCGGAATTACACGCACGGTCTTGAAAGCACCCTGCGCCCATTTGACGAAGCGATAACGTTCGGCATTGCGCTTGAATTCGATTTCCTGATTGCGCTGCACAGCGTCCGGTGCGTTAAAGACGTCGATTTCAACCGAATGATCGACCACGACATCGACCGGCACCAGCGGTTCGATATTGCCGGGCGGCATGCCGAGGCGCTCCGCGGCGGCTCGCATGGCGGATAGATCGTTCAATGTGCCAAAGCCAATCAAATCCTGTAGTACGATGCGCACGACAATGAACGGAATCTCGGACGTGCGCTTGCCCTTGGCCTGCCAGGCAGCGAGTGCCTTGACGTGATCTTCAGTGACGTTTTTGCCGTCGCAATGGCGCACCAGCGCTTCGAGTACCACGCGGATGGAGCGGGGCAGGCGCGAGATCTTACCCAGGCCCGCAGCTTCGAGCGCAGCGAGGCTGTGGTACTTGGCGGTCTTGCCGGGGGAAGGCGTGAATTCCTTCAGGGTTTTGAATGTGTCTTTGGGCATGGTGAACTCCGGGTTCGTTCGAATGAATCCAATCGATTTTCATTTATGTAGTGCGCATACATTGCCCTACAGTGAAACTCCTTCCCCTTCAGGGGGAAGGCGGGGATGGGGGTGGGTTTTTCCGTAGATTCAGTTTGCTCCCACCCCCACCCAGACCCTACCGTCAAGCGGCACCGAGGTCCCCCTGAGGGGGAGGGGATATTTTTGATGTCAGGCTGCAGCCATCAACTCACGCAGAACGTACGGCAGGATCCCGCCGTGCTTTAGGTAGTCCACCTCGATCGGTGAATCCACGCGCAGTGTGACAGTGACGTTCTTGGTGCTGCCATCCTTGCGGTGGATGACCAGCGTCACGTCCTGCAAAGGCTTGATGTTGCCGCCTTCGACGCCGATGAGGTCGAACGTGTCGTCGCCCGTGATACCGAGAGACTGCACGCTGTCATCGCCCTTGAACTGGCAGGGCAATACACCCATGCCGACCAGGTTGGAGCGGTGGATGCGTTCGTAGCCACGAGCGACCACAACCTTGATGCCGAGCATTTGCGTGCCCTTGGCTGCCCAGTCGCGCGAAGAGCCCGTGCCGTATTCTTCGCCGCCGAACACGAACAGAGGAACGCCGTCTTTCTGGTAGCGCATGGAGGCTTCGTAAATTGTCGACTTGTCGCCACTGGGCTGGTGGATGGTGACGCTGCCTTCGCTGCCAGGCACCAGCAGGTTCTTGATGCGCGGATTGGCAAATGCACCGCGCACCATGACTTCGTGATTGGTGCGGCGCGAACCGAAACTCGACAGATCCGTGCTGCCAGCGGCGACCAGCCAGTCACCGGCCAGCGTGCCTTTGCGAATCGGTGCCACCGGGCTGATGTGGTCGGTGGTCAGTTTGTTGCCGTAAATGCCGAGCGCGCGTCCGCCTTTGACATCGGTGATCTTCGGCAGCTCTTTCTTGAAACCTTCGAACAGCGGCGGTTCGAGCATGTAGGTTGATTTCGGGTCCCACTGGAACAGTGCGCCTTTGGTCTCGGGAATGGCGTCCCACAGATCCTTGGCACCTGCGAGGTCGCCGTATTCGCGCTTGAAGTTCTTGCTGTCAGTGGCGAACTTCATCAACGCGTCCACTTCGGCTGGCGTGGGCCACAGATCTTTCAGGAATACCGGCTTGCCGTCCTTGTCATTGCCGATGGGATCGGTATCCATATTTTTCAGCACGGTGCCGGCGAGCGCGAAGGCCACGACCAGCGGCGGGCTCATCAGGAAATTGGCTTTCAGACTTTGATGCACACGCGCTTCGAAGTTGCGGTTGCCGGAGAGGACTGCCGCGGAGATCACATCGTTCTTGATAATCGAATCTTCGAGGTCCTTGTCGAGCGGACCGGCCAGGCCCATGCAGGTCGTGCAGCCGTAGGCCACCACATGGAAACCGAGTTGCTCCAGGTACGGTAGCAGGCCGGCCTGTTTCAGGTAGGCGGTAACCACCTTGGAGCCGGGCGCCATGGACGTTTTGACACGCGGGTGCGGCTTCATGCCTTTTTCCACGGCCTTCTTTGCCAGCAGGCCGGCCGCCAGCAATACCCACGGGTTGGAGGTGTTGGTGCAGGAGGTAATGGCTGCAATGCTGATGTCGCCGTGACCGACATCGCCGATGGCCTTGTTGGCAACCGGCGAACGCTTGCCGAGGTCGGCGGCGGGCTTGTTGTAGCCGCTTTCGGCTACGGGCTTGGAAAACAGTTCGGTGAAGCGGCTCTTGATGCCTTCGAGGTTGATGCGATCCTCCGGCTGCTTTGGGCCGGAGACGCTGGGGCGCACGGTGGACAGATCAAGCTCGACCACCTGTGAGTAATCGATATCACCTTTTTTCGGAATGCCGTACATACCCTGCGCTTTGAGGTAGGACTCGATGGCATCGCAATGTTCTTCACGGCCCGACATGCGGTAGTACTCAAGGGTCTTGTCATCAATCGCAAAAAAGCCGCAGGTCGCGCCGTAGTCAGGCGCCATGTTGGCCACTGTGGCGCGATCGGTCGGCGACAGCGACGCAGCGCCTTCGCCGAAGTATTCGACGAACTTGTTGACCACCTTGGTCTTGCGCAGTAGTTCGGTGACGGTCAGCACGAGGTCGGTTGCGGTGACACCCTCGCGCAGCTTGCCGCTCATGTGCACGCCGACGACATCGGGCGTCAGGAAATAGTAGGGCTGGCCCAGCATGCCGGCTTCGGCTTCAATGCCGCCCACACCCCAGGCCAGTACGCCGATCGCGTTGACCATCGTGGTGTGTGAGTCGGTACCGACGGTGGAGTCGGGATAATAAACGCCTTCTTTTTCCCAGACGCCGCGCGACAGGTATTCGAGATTGACCTGATGGCAGATACCGTTGCCGGGAGGCACCACTCGGATGCCGGAGAACGCCTGCTTGGCCCACTTCAGGAAGGTGTAACGCTCACCATTGCGCTCGAATTCGATTTCCATGTTCTTGCGCAGTGCATCGACTGAATTGTGTACGTCGATGACGACGGAGTGATCAACGACCAGATCCACCGGCACCAGTGGCTCAATGCGTTTGGGATCGAACTTCTGGCGCTGCGCTTCGGCGCGCATGGCGGCAAAGTCGTTCAGCGCCGGGAAGCCTGCCATGTCCTGCAGCATGATGCGCGCGAGCACGAAGGGAATCTCTTGGGTGCGTTCGCCATTGGGTTGCCAACCGGCCAGTTCCTTGACGCGTTCTTCGGAAATGCGCTCGCCGTCACAATTCCGGAGTACGGACTCAAGCACGACGCGCAGGCTGACTGGCAGACGCGATACCTTGCCGAGACCGGCTTCTTCCAGCGCGGCCAGCGAGTAATATTTTCCGGTCTTGCCGGACTTGAGTTTGAATTCCCGTAACGAGTTGAACGCATTGTTGGCCACGTGGATGCTCCTTGGATGATGGTGTGCAGAAAAAGATGCCGAAAGAACTGGGCATTATAGAGTGTTGCGCCGCGGTAATAAAATCGACGCGGGACGGCGGGGCGGAGTTCGCGATGCGGAATCAGCTGCTTTTTTTCTTCAGCAGCAATTGCTTGTGTTCAGCGAACGTCCGGGTTTTGTAAGCGCCGCTGGCAACGTATTCCGCCAGCAGCTTGAATTCTGCGACATCACGTACCGCGCCGGTGACACGGGTGATTTCGGCGCCGTTGAGATCATGGAAAGCAAAAGTGGGCGTGCCGCGGACTTTGGCGGCGGCGGCAAAGGCCTTTTCGGTGATGTCGCGGCCGTTGAAATCCTTCAGCGGCACCGCACCGTGGATATCGAGCGTGAAGCTGATGAAGTGCTTACGGTAGAGCTCCTGCACGTCGACGCGGTTCAGCACATGCTGCTTCATGTACAGGCAAGCGGGACAGCCTTCCTGCTCATACATGAAAAGCAGGGCTTTCTTGCCGGCGGCCCGGGCATCAGCGAGCTCGGCCTTTAGATCGCCGGTGTTGGCGTCGAAGAAATGCGTCATTGCGTCGCGGGTCTCAGCGCCGTGCGCGCCGAGGGTGAAACACAGGGCCAGTGCGCACGATGTCAGACCACGAGTAAGCCAGTGTTGGATGCTTTTCGAGTTATTCATAAAAAATTGAATAAAATCAATATCTTATTGTAAATCGTTGATTCAGATTACGAACAGGTCGACGAATTCATGCACCGGTGTCGTTTCGAGCTTTTGTTGATCCTGACACAAAGCATAGATCGCTGCGCGCTGTTTCTCCGGGAAACGGCGGGCGAGGTTGGTGCGGAACTTGGCTTCAAGCAGCGGCACACCTTCTTTGCGCCGGCGGCGATGGCCCACCGGATATTCCACTGTGACATTTTCAGTCTTGCTGCCATCCTTGAAAAACACCTGGATGGCATTGGCGATCGAACGTTTTTTCGGGTCCAGATAGTCTTTGGTCCACGGCTTGTGTTCCACGCATTCCATCTTGTCGCGGAGCTGGTCCACGCGCGGGTCGTGCGCAACTTCGTCTTCGTAATCCGCAGCAGTCAGATTGCCCTTGATCAGGCCAATGGCTGACATGTACTGGATGCAGTGGTCACGGTCGGCCGGATTATTTAGCGGACCTTTCTTGTCGATGATGCGGATCGCCGATTCGTGGGTGGTGATGACCACTTTTTTAATGTCGGCGAGGCGGTCCTTGACCTGCGGATGCAGGCGGACTGCGCATTCCACGGCAGTCTGGGCATGGAATTCCGCTGGGAAGGAAATTTTGAACAGCACGTTCTCCATCACATACGAGCCGTAGCTGCGGGTGAATTTGAACGGCTTGCCCTTGAACAGCACATCGTAGAAGCCCCAACCTTTGGCTGTCAGACCCGAGGGATAACCCATTTCGCCCTTGGCAGCCATCAGTGCCAGGCGCACGGCGCGGCTGGTCGCATCGCCGGCTGCCCAAGACTTGCGCGAGCCGGTGTTCGGGGTATGGCGGTAAGTGCGCAGCGATTGGCCGTCGATCCAGGCGTTCGACACGGCGTTGATCATTTCATCGCGCGTCAGACCGAGCATGCTGCTGATCACTGCGGTCGAGGCGACTTTGACCAGCAACACATGATCGAGACCGACACGGTTGAAACTGTTCTCCAGTGCAATCACGCCCTGGATTTCATGGGCCTTGATCATGCCGGTCAGCACATCGCGCATGAGCAGTGGTTTTTTACCTGTAGTCACGGCCTGACGCGACAGGTAATCGGCCATGGCGAGAATGCCGCCGAGGTTGTCCGAAGGGTGGCCCCATTCTGCGGCCAGCCAGGTGTCGTTGAAATCCAGCCAGCGAATCATGCAGCCGATGTTGAACGCGGCCATTACTGGATCGAGCTGGAAAGAAGTGCCGGGTACTTTCGCGCCGTTGGCCATGGTTGCCCCCGGTACCACCGGCCCCATGAGTTTGGTGCAGGCGGGGTAAGACAGCGCTTCAAAGCCGCAGCCCAATGTGTCCATCAGGCACAGGCGTGCGGTGTTGTAAGCCTCAGCGCTGCTGATTTTTGCCTTGCTGGCGTAATCAGCAATATCGGTGATGACCTGGTCGGGTTTGGGGCGGGTGTTGGAGATATGGGCGGACATGTTGTTTCCTGATGAGGGGGCGTTTTATTTGGTCTTTTTGCCGCTGCGCTGCGCCAGCGGAACGAACTTGCGATTTTCCGGGCCAGTGTAAACTGCCGTCGGGCGGATGATCTTATTGTCGACGCGCTGCTCCATGACATGTGCGGCCCAGCCGCTGGTGCGTGAAATGATGAACAGAGGCGTGAACATTGCCGTCGGCACACCCATCCGGTGATACGACACGGCGGAATACCAGTCGAGATTCGCGAACATTTTTTTCTCGCGCATCATTACGGTTTCAATGCGTTCGGCGACATTGAACATTTTCAGGTCGTCAATCTCCTTCGACAATTTGCGCGCAACTTCCTTGATAACCTTGTTGCGCGGATCAGCGATGGTATAGACCGGATGGCCGAAGCCGATGACAACTTCCTTGTTGGCAATGCGGGTCACGATGTCGTTTTCGGCATCGTCCGGTGTTGCGTAACGGTTCATCACTTCGAAACCGACTTCGTTGGCGCCGCCGTGTTTGGGGCCGCGCAAAGCACCGATGCCGCCGGTGATTGCCGAATGCATGTCGGACCCGGTGCCGGCAATGACGCGGCAGGTGAACGTCGAGGCGTTGTATTCATGCTCGGCATACAGATTCAGCGAGGTGTGCATTGCACGCACCCAGGATGCGGAGGCCGGTTTGCCGTGCAGCAGGTGCAGGAAATGACCGCCGATGGAGTCGTCGTCGGTTTCGACGTCGATGCGGCGGCCGTTCTGGCTGTAGTGATACCAATACACCAGCATCGAACCGAAGGAAGCCATCAGACGATCGGCGATGTCACGCGCACCGGCCTGATTGTGGTCTTCGCGTTCGGGCTGCGCCGCGCCCAGCGCCGAGCAACCGGTACGCATGACATCCATCGGATGTGCCGCCGCCGGCAGTTGTTCGAGCACGTTGCGCACCACCGCGGGCAAGCCGCGCATGGATTTTAATTTGACCTTGTAGGCGCGCAGCTCTGCGGCATTCGGCAGATGGCCATGCACCAGCAGATAGGCGATTTCCTCGAATTCGCAGGTCTCGGCGATGTCGAGAATGTCGTAGCCGCGGTAATGCAGGTCATTGCCGCTGCGGCCGACCGTGCACAGGGCGGTATTGCCTGCGGGCACACCCGACAGCGCCACGGATTTTTTGGGTTTGAAGCCGGAGGTACTGGGTTTATCGCTCATTACCGTTCCTTCAGTTCATTTCGGTTGCCAAACCGGTTTTTTAATGAAAAAAGCGGACACTGCTTTACTGCAGGGTCCGCTTTGCTGTCGGCATGATGGCCGGTCGATCAGCCAAGCAATCCCAGTACGGAATCGCGTTCTTCCTGCAATTCATTCAGGCTCACCTGCATGCGTGCCTGGCTGAACTTGCTTTGTTTCAGGCCCTGGACGATTTTGTATTCACCGTCTTTGCAGGTCACCGGGAAGCCGTAAATGATGCCCTCGGGGATGCCGTAGCTGCCGTCGGAGGGGATGCCCATGCTGACCCATGCGCCGGCACGGGTGCCATGCACCCAGTCACGGATGTGGTCGATGGCGGCGTTGGCGGCGCTGGCTGCCGACGACAGGCCGCGGGCGTCGATAATGGCGGCGCCGCGCTTCTGGATGGTCGGGATGAAATTATTTTCGAGCCAGTCCTTGTCCTTGATCATTGGCCAGATTTTTCGGCCGCCGGCAGTAGCGTGGAAGACGTCCGGGTACTGGGTCGCAGAGTGATTGCCCCAGACCACCATTTTTTTGATGTCCGTCACCGGTTTGCCGATGCGCTGCGCAACCTGGGTCAATGCGCGGTTGTGGTCCAGCCGCATCATCGCCGAGAAATTGGCAGGTGAAAGGTTAGGGGCATTTTTCATCGCGATCAGACAGTTGGTATTTGCCGGATTGCCCACTACGAGTACTTTGACTGTGGGTTTGGCGACGGCTGACAGTGCCTGGCCCTGGGGCGCAAATATCCGGCCATTGGCTTCGAGCAAATCCTTGCGTTCCATGCCGGGGCCGCGGGGACGGGCGCCGACCAGCAACGCCACATCGGCATCGGCGAAAGCCGTCATCGGATCAGAGGCCGGCACCATGCCGTGCAGCAGCGGGAAGGCACAGTCATCCAGCTCCATCATCACGCCTTTCAGCGCTTTCTGTGCCCTTTCATCCGGAATTTCCAGCAGTTGCAGGATGACCGGTTGGTCCTTGCCGAGCATTTCGCCGCTGGCAATACGAAAAAGCAAACTGTAGCCGATCTGGCCGGCGGCACCTGTGACGGCCACGCGCATGGGTTGTTTCATCTGGAAGCTCCTGAATTTCCTTGATTTTTGAGGGGAAGCGGCGGCCATCCGGAGCGGATCTTGAGCTGCAGCGCGCGCACCTGTGAACAACGGGGATGATAGCGAACGCGGGGAATCACGGTCAACACGCAGTCTGCCGCCAGCGGTTAGCGGACATCATGAGAGGCAGATCGGTTGCAAGCTGAGAACGCCGCCGGCATGCGGTATGCGGCATTGCATGACGGCATGTGAAATTCGGTATGCGAATACTTGACGTGCACGTCAAGGTTTGCGTGTCGCCTGAACTGTTTTTGCTGATGAACTCTGTACTTTTGCATTTATTCACTATCGGAAAGCTGGTAGTATTTCATGCGCTTAATCGTAATTCGAACCAATTTCAGAACCATTTTCACTTGTGCTAAAAACTCTCAACTGATGCCGAGTCCGCAGTGCAACATCGCGGCCGCTTTGCTGAGCATTGAAGCATCCATAATGATGTATCGCAGTTATGTGATGCTGCTGTTCCCGGGCTCCCGCCGGCATGCCGGCGTGTTGAATAAAAATCCGTAACCAAGGAGAGCGCGTGTCGTCGACAGTCGCCAAACCCAGACCCAGACCCAAGCATCTCAACCTGCTGGTGATCCGGCTGCCCCTGCCAGCCATTATTTCCATCCTGCATCGAATCAGCGGTGCAGTGCTGTTCCTGTTGCTGCCGTTGCTGTTATGGATGTTCCAGGCAAGTTTGCATTCGTCAGCATCCTTTGATGCTTTCCGTGCTGCCGTGGCGCATCCGCTGGCAAAACTGCTGCTCATCGCCATTTTGTGGGGCTATCTGCACCACCTGTTTGCAGGACTGCGCCATCTTTTCCTGGACCTCGATGTCGGTACGGAACTGGCCACTGCCAGATTGACCAGCATTATTGTGCTCGTGGCCGGCATAGCCCTGACGCTGGTCGTGGGGGTGATGCTATGGTGAAACGCGAAGTAATCGGCGCTCATTACGGCCTGCGCGACTGGCTCGCGCAACGGGTGACTGCAGTGGTCATGCTGGTGTATACGCTGCTGTTGCTGATGGCTCTGGTGATGCTGCCCAAGTTCGATTATTGGAACTGGAAGGCGCTGTGGCAACTGGACCTGATGCGTTACGCAACCGTGCTATTCGTGCTGGCGTTGCTGTTCCACGCCTGGATTGGCGTGCGCAACATATTCATGGATTACATCAAAGATACCGGTGTGCGGCTGACGCTGTACATGGTGGTGATTCTCGCCCTGATCGCTTACGGCGCCTGGGCAGTACAGATTTTGTGGGGCAAATAAGTAATGGCAATAACAACAAGACAATTTGATGCAGTCGTAGTTGGCGCCGGCGGTTCGGGCTTGCGCGCTGCGCTGCAGTTGGCTGAGTCCAACCTGCGTGTGGCCGTGTTGTCCAAGGTATTTCCGACGCGTTCGCATACCGTGGCAGCGCAGGGCGGAGTGTCGGCGTCACTGGGCAACGACGAGCCGGACAACTGGCACTGGCATATGTACGACACCGTCAAGGGTTCCGATTACCTTGGCGACCAGGACGCGATCGAATTCATGTGCCGCAAGGCCAATGAAGTGGTGATCGAGCTTGAACATTTCGGCATGCCGTTCGACCGCCTCGACAACGGCAAGATCTATCAGCGGCCTTTCGGCGGACACACCAGCAATTACGGTGAGCGCCCGGTAAAACGCGCCTGTGCTGCGGCCGATCGCACCGGCCACGCGATGCTGCATACGCTGTATCAGCGCAATGTGCGCGCGAACACCCAGTTTTTTGTCGAATGGATGGCGCTAGACCTGATCCGCGATGCCGACGGCGATGTGCTGGGCGTGGTGGCGCTGGAAATGGAAACCGGCGAAGTGATGATCCTGCAGGCCAAGGCGACTTTGCTTGCCACCGGCGGTGCGGGACGCATTTATGCCGCGAGCACGAATGCTTTTATCAATACCGGCGACGGCCTGGGCATGGCGGCGCGTGCAGGCATTCCGCTGCAGGACATGGAATTCTGGCAGTTCCACCCGACGGGTGTAGCCGGTGCCGGCGTGTTGATTACCGAAGGGGTGCGCGGTGAGGGCGGCTTCCTGCTGAACAAGGATGGCGAACGTTTCATGGAACGTTACGCACCCACAGTCAAGGATCTGGCGAGCCGGGACGTAGTGGCGCGCGCGATGGCCACTGAAATCAAGGAAGGCCGTGGTTGCGGCCCGAATGCCGATTACATACTGCTTAAACTCGACCATCTCGGCGGTGACGTGATCGACAAACGCCTGCCGGGCATCCGTGAAATTGCCAAAAAATTCGCCAACGTGGATCCGGTCAAGGAACCGATACCGGTGGTGCCGACCTGCCATTACCAGATGGGCGGGGTGCCTACCAATGTCGGCGGCCAGGTCGTTGTGCCCGACGGTCGCGGTGGTGAGCAGATCGTGCGTGGTCTGTATGCGGCAGGTGAATGCGCCTGCGTCTCGGTGCATGGCGCCAATCGTCTGGGCACCAATTCTCTGCTCGATTTGCTGGTATTCGGCAAGTCTTCAGGTGAGCAGGTAGTGCGGGATCTGGCCGGCGATACGCTGACCCACAAACCGCTGCCGGAAGATGCCGGTGAAGTTACGCTGGCACGGCTGGCACGGCTGGACAATGCCAAGTCCGGCGAAAGCGTCAGTGAAGTGGGGGCCGAACTGCGACGCACCATGCAGAATCATTGCGGTGTATTCCGATTCCCCGACAGCCTGACGGAAGGCGTGCGCAAGATTCGCGAAGTGGCCGAGCGTGTGCAGCGCACCGGCATCACCGACAAGAGCAAGGTATTCAACACCGCGCGTGTTGAAGCGCTAGAGCTCGATAATCTGATCGAAACGGCGATCTCGACGATGATATCGGCTGAGGCGCGACAGGAATCCCGTGGCGCGCACGATCGCAGCGACTTCCCCGATCGCAATGACGTGCAATGGATGAAGCACACGCTGTGGTTCAAGGAAAGCGACCGGCTGGACTACAAGCCGGTGAAACTGAAACCGCTGACCGTAGAGTCGTTTGAACCCAAGGCGCGGGTGTATTAACGAAATTTTCGAATGAAGGATGAGGAAAAGCCTTATCCATAATTCCAGAGTTGATTAGGAAGCGAACAGAACATGCGATTTCAAATCTACAAATATGATCCCGATGCGGACGCCGAGCCGCGGATGCAGGATTACGACATAACGCTGGAGCCGACGGACCGCATGCTGCTGGATGCGCTGGTGCGCATCAAGGCTAGCGATGACACGTTTTCGTTTCGCCGTTCCTGCCGCGAAGGCGTGTGCGGTTCAGATGCGATGAACATCAATGGCAAAAATGGCCTGGCCTGCGTGACCCGGCTCGTAGACCTCAAGGAGCCGGTGGTCATCCGGCCGTTGCCTGGGCTGCCGGTAATCCGCGACCTGATCGTCGATATGTCACAGTTTTTCAAGCAATACCATTCGGTGGCGCCGTATGTGATCAATGACACGCCACGCCCGCAGACCGAGCGCCTGCAATCGCCGGAAGACCGCGAGGAGCTGAACGGACTCTACGAATGCATACTTTGCGCCTGTTGCACGACGGCCTGTCCGTCGTTCTGGTGGAACCCGGACAAATTTGTCGGCCCGGCGGGGCTACTGCAGGCCTACCGGTTTATTGCCGATACGCGCGACGAGGCGATCAACGAGCGACTGGACAATCTGGAAGATCCCTACCGGCTGTTCCGTTGCCACTCCATCATGAACTGCGTGGATGTTTGCCCGAAAAACCTGAACCCGACGCGGGCAATCGGCAAGATCAAAGATTTGCTGGTCAAAAGGACCGTGTAGGACGGATGCGGATATGGCAGAGATCGACCGTATCCGCTGGCAATGCCGGCGTGGATTGCTGGAACTGGATCTGGTGCTGAACCGGTTTCTGGAGCAGGAACTGCCGGGGCTGGAGCCGGGGCAGGTGCAGGTGTTCAAGGAGTTGCTGACTGAGGCCGACATCCAGCTGCTGGCTTGGGTGATGGCGCAGGAGGCGGTGCCTGACCGGTATGATTTTCTGGTCAGGAAATTGCAGCAGGTGTAGTAGCCATGTTATTCATGATTTACATCATGAATAATCTTTAAGTTATTGAAAATACGGAGATTGTTATGAAGGAAAAGCTCGCAACCCTGTCTTTCAGCGACGGATCTCCGTCGGTCGACTTCCCGATTTTCGGCGGCACCATAGGCCCCGATGTCATTGATGTGCGCAACCTGTACGCCAAGACCGGCAAGTTCACCTACGATCCGGGATTCATGTCGACGGCGAGCTGCCGTTCAAACATCACCTATATCGACGGCGATGAAGGGGTGTTGCTCTATCGCGGTTACCCGATCGAACAACTGGCCGAAAAGTGCGACTTCCTGGAAGTGGCCTATCTGATCCTCAATGGCGAACTGCCCAACAAGCCGCAGAAATTGGCGTTTGATGACATCGTCACCAGCCACACCATGGTGCACGATCAGATGAACTTTTTCTTCCGCGGTTTCCGCCGTGATGCGCATCCGATGGCGGTGCTGTGCGGCGTGGTCGGTGCGTTGTCGGCGTTTTATCACGATTCGATCAATATTCATGACGCACGCAGCCGCGAAATTTCGGCATTCCGCCTGATCGCCAAGCTGCCGACCATCACCGCGATGGCCTACAAATACAACATGGGCCAGCCGTTCATGTATCCGAAGAACTCGCTGTCGTACACCGAGAACTTCCTCTACATGATGTTCGGCAATCCGTGCGAGGAATACAAACCAAATCCGGTGGTATCGCGGGCGATGGATCGCATCCTGATCCTGCACGCTGACCATGAACAGAACGCCTCGACTTCGACAGTGCGGCTGGCCGGTTCCACCGGCGCCAATCCCTTCGCCTGCATCTCGGCCGGCATCGCCAGCCTGTGGGGACCGGCACACGGCGGCGCCAACGAGGCCGTGCTGAAAATGCTCGACGAAATCGGCGACATCAAGAACATCCCGGCCTTCATCAAGCGCGTCAAGGAGAAAGACGGGCAGGCAATGCTGATGGGCTTCGGTCATCGCGTCTACAAGAACTACGATCCGCGCGCCAAGATCATCCAGCGCACCTGCCATGAAGTGCTGGAAGAACTCGACATGAAGGACAACAAGCTGATCAAGCTGGCGATGGCGCTGGAAAAAATCGCGCTGGAAGATGATTATTTCATCAAGCGCAAGCTCTATCCCAATGTCGATTTCTATTCAGGCATCGTCTACAAGGCGCTGGGCATTCCGGTCAGCATGTATACCGCGATATTCGCGCTGGCACGTACCGTGGGCTGGATTGCACAGTGGAACGAGTTGATCGCGGACCCCGAGCAGAAAATCGGCCGTCCCCGCCAGCTCTTTACTGGCGCCACACCACGTGAGTTCGTGCCGGTCAGCAAACGCAAATAGCCAGTGGCCCCGCCGGTGGCGGGGCGCACGGTTGTCACACTTCAGGTGCAGAAATGATCAAAGAATCCCGTGCAACTTCACTGCTGTTCGGTGCCAACGCCCCGTTTGTCGAAGGGCTATACGAGCAATATCTGAAGGATCCGCAATCGGTCGAGCCGCGCTGGCGCGGTTATTTCGATGAACTGCAGCAACTTGATGACGGTCCGGCCGATGTAGCGCACTCCGACGTGCAGCAGCATTTTGTTGATCTTGCGCGCAACCGGCGTCCTGTCATCAGCACCGAGGCGGCACACAAGAACCTGCAGAAACAGTTTTCGGTGATGCAGCTGATATCGGCTTACCGTTTTCAGGGCAACCGCATTGCCGAAATCGATCCCCTGAAGCGGATTGAAAAACCGGCGATTGCCGAGCTTGATCCGGCACACTACGGGCTGGCCGAACAAGACATGGACACCGTGTTTGACACCGGCACGCTGCACGGTCCAGCTAAAGCAACCCTGCGCGAGATACTGCAGGCACTGCGCGATACATATTGCCGCTCCATCGGTGTTGAATACATGTACATGTCGGACATTCCGCAGAAACGCTGGATGTCAGAGCGGCTGGAACCCACGCGCGGACAACCTAATTTCACAGCAGAATACAAAAAACACCTGTTGGACCGGCTGACGGCGGCAGAGACGCTAGAGAAATACCTCAATTCCAAATACGTCGGGCAGACCCGGTTTTCGCTGGAAGGCGGCGACGGCCTGATCCCGATGCTGGACCATCTGCTGCAGCGGGCCGGTGCTGCCGGAGTTCAGGAAATGGTCATCGGCATGGCGCACCGCGGCCGCCTCAATGTGCTGGTCAATACGCTGGGCAAGATGCCCAAGGACCTGTTTTCCTCGTTTGAAGGCAAGCAGCAAGCCGATGTGTTGGCGGGGGACGTTAAATACCACGATGGCTTTTCGTCGAACATCATGTCGGCCGGCGGACCGATGCATGTCACAGTGGCTTTCAATCCGTCACATCTTGAAATCGTCAATCCAGTAGTCGAGGGCTCGGTACGGGCCCGTCAACACCGGCGCAAGGACCACACCGGGGCGCAGGTGATGCCGATCCTGATACACGGCGATGCCGCATTTGCCGGGCAGGGCGTAATCCAGGAAGTGCTCAATTTTGCGGAAACCAGGGGTTTCGGCACTGGCGGCACGGTACATATCATCATCAACAACCAGATCGGTTTTACGACATCAGATCCGCGCGACTCGCGTTCATCGCTGTATTGCTCTGATGTGGTGAAAATGCTTGAAGTGCCGATATTCCATGTCAACGGTGATGATCCGGAAGCGATTGCTTTTGCTACCGAAATCGCACTGGATTACCGCATGAAGTTCCAGAAGGACGTGGTAATCGATATGGTCTGTTATCGCCGGCTCGGTCACAACGAGCAGGATGAACCGATGGTTACCCAGCCGCTGATGTACCGGAGCATCCACACCCACCCATCGCCGCGCAAGGTCTACGCGGACCGGCTGATTGCCGAAGGCGTGGTCACGGAAGCGGATACCGAGCAGATGGTGAATGAATTCCGCGATGCATTGGATCACGGCTACCATACCAACAAGACCATCCTGTCCAACTACAAGCCGCCGTTTGAAACCGACTGGAGCCCGTACAAGGGCACCAAGTGGAATGAAAACGACGATACGCGGCTACCGCTGGAGCATCTGCAGTCACTGGCGCGCAAGCTGTGCGAAGTGCCTGCCGGTTTCAAATTGCACCCGCGAGTGCAGAAAATCATGGATGACCGGCGGTTGATGGCCGAAGGCAAACTGCCGCTGGACTGGGGTATGGCCGAGACACTGGCCTATGCCACGCTGCTTACTGAAGGGTTTTCGATACGCCTGTCGGGCCAGGACTCCGGTCGCGGTACCTTTTTCCATCGTCACGCGGTATTGCACGATCAGGGCAGGGAAACCTGGGATCAGGGTACGCATGTGCCGCTGCAGCATCTGAGTGCCGACCAGGGAGATTTTGCGGTCATCGATTCGGTGCTGTCGGAAGAGGCCGTGCTGGGGTTCGAATATGGCTACGCCACTTCCGGCCCCAAGGAACTGGTGGTCTGGGAGGCGCAGTACGGCGACTTCGTCAACGGCGCCCAGGTTGTTATCGACCAGTTTATTGCCTCGGGTGAAGTGAAATGGGGGCGTCTGAGCGGGCTGACACTGATGCTGCCGCATGGTTATGAAGGGGCGGGGCCTGAGCACTCATCGGCACGCATGGAGCGTTTCCTGCAATTGTGTGCGGACTACAACATGCAGGTCTGCGTGCCGGCGACGCCGGTACAGATGTATTACCTGCTGCGTCGGCAGATGGTGCGGCCCCATCGCAAGCCGCTGATTATTTTTTCACCCAAAAGCCTGTTGCGCCACAAGGAATCGGTGTCGCTGCTGGAGGAATTTGCCAACGATCGTTTCAACCCGGTCAACGAGGACTGGGATGCGCGCGAGATCGACCCGGAAAAAGTTGAACGCGTAATTTTCTGCAGCGGCAAGGTGTATTACGACCTGCGCGCTGAACGTCGCGAGCGCGGTATCCAGAATCTGCCGCTGGTGCGCATGGCCCAGCTTTATCCATTTGCGCACGATGAGTTTCGCGCACAAATCGTGCGTTACAAGAACGCTAAGGAAATCGTCTGGTGCCAGGAAGAGCCGCGCAACCAGGGGGCCTGGCGTCATATCCAGCATTACCTGATGCGTCATTTGCTGCCCAGTCAGAAAATGTATTACGCCGGACGCGATTCTTCAGCCTCACCGGCGGCGGGTTACAAGTCGCTGCATGACAAACAGCAGAAGGACCTGGTTGATCAGGCGCTGACGCTGTCCGGCGGTAGCCGGCCGCGCGGCTTCGCACCTCGACCGCTGGCTGATGGCGAAGAATTCTAATTTTATTAATATAATCAATAGGTTATGGAGTAATCATGCTCGTTGACGTAAAAGTGCCGCAACTCTCGGAATCAGTGGCCGAGGCGACACTGGTGTCGTGGCACAAAAAAGCTGGGGAATTCATCAAGCGTGATGAGAATCTGGTGGATATCGAGACCGACAAGGTCGTGCTCGAAACCCCGGCACCGCAGGCGGGCGTGCTGGTGAAAATCATCAAGGCTGATGGCAGCATGGTGACCAGCAATGAACTCATTGCCCAGATCGACACCGAAGCCCAAGCACCCGATGCGAAGGCTGCGGATACCAAGGCTGTAGCCGCACCGGCACCTGCAACGAAAGCGGAAGCAGCAGCGGCAGGGAAGCCTGCTGAGCCGGCGGCGAAACCTGCGGAGAAAACTGCGGGCGCGCCGGCCATGCCTGCGGCGCAAAAACATGCCGCCGAAAAGAATATCGATACGGACGCCCTCAGCGGCACCGGGCGCGGTGGCCGCGTCACCAAGGGTGACGTGTTGCAAGCCGCAGAGGGTACAGGTACGGGGGCAGTTGCAGCAGCACCGGCGCCTGCTGCACGGGCAATGCCGAAAGTGTATCTGGGCGATCCTGACGAACGTCCGGAACAGCGGGTGCCGATGTCGCGCCTGCGTGCACGGATTGCCGAGCGACTGGTGCAGTCGCAATCAACCGCAGCGATATTGACCACGTTCAACGAGGTCAACATGCAGCCCGTCATCGACATGCGCAATCGTTACAAGGAGCGCTTCGAGAAGGAACACGGCGTGAAGCTGGGCTTCATGTCCTTCTTCGTCAAGGCGGCAGTGCATGCATTGAAAAAATATCCGCTGGTCAATGCTTCGATCGACGGTAACGACATTGTGTATCACGGGTATTACGACATCGGCATCGCAGTCGGCAGTCCACGCGGCCTGGTGGTGCCCATCGTGCGGAACTGCGATCAGATGACGCTTGCTGACATCGAAAAACAGATCTCTGAATACGGCAAACGCGCGCAGGACGGCAAGCTGACCATGGAAGAACTCACCGGCGGCACGTTCTCGATTTCCAACGGCGGCGTTTTCGGTTCGATGCTGTCAACACCGATCATCAATCCGCCGCAAAGCGCAATCCTCGGCGTGCATGCGACCAAGGAGCGGGCGGTGGTGGAAGACGGGCAGATCGTCATCCGCCCGATGAATTATCTGGCGCTGTCGTATGACCACCGCATCATCGATGGCCGCGAGGCCGTGTTGGCACTGGTCGCAATGAAAGAAGCGCTGGAAGATCCGGCGCGGATATTGTTGGATATTTAATTTTTTACCGCCAAGACGCCAAGATCGCCAAGAAAAACTGAATACCCGAACAACCCCGGTCATGATCAGGTGCTGAGTCGGATTTTGGTTTTATTTTTGAATCTCTTGGCGCTCTTGGCGTCTTGGCGGTACATTTTTGAGGTTATCGATGGCTAAAAATTTTGACGTGGTCGTAATCGGTGCCGGTCCCGGCGGCTATATTGCGGCGATCCGTGCGGCGCAATTGGGCATGCAGGTCGCCTGCATCGACGAGTGGAGTACACCTGAAGGCAAGCCCGCGCCGGGTGGTACTTGCACCAATGTCGGTTGCATCCCGTCGAAGGCACTGCTGCAGTCTTCCGAGAATTTTGATCATGCGGGTCATGCATTTGCCGACCACGGCATCCAGGTCAAGAGCCTGACGATGGACGTTGCGCAGATGCTCAAACGCAAGGACAAGGTCGTCAAACAGAACAACGACGGTATCCTTTATCTGTTCAAGAAAAACAAGGTCACTTTTTTCCACGGCAAAGGTGCTTTTGCCGGTGGCGGCAAGGATGGCTGGCAGATTCAGGTTTCGGGCAAGAGTGCAGAAGTGCTGACGGCCAAACACGTGATCATCGCCACCGGCTCCAATCCGCGGGCATTGCCCGATGTGCCATTCGACAACAAGCTGATCCTCGACAATGCCGGGGCCCTGGCAATCACTGATGCGCCGAAGAAACTGGGGGTGATCGGTGCCGGTGTGATTGGTCTGGAAATGGGCAGTGTGTGGCGGCGCCTGGGCGCGGAAGTCACTGTGCTGGAGGCGTTGCCGGCATTCCTCGGCGCCGTGGATGAACAGGTCGCCAAGGAAGCGCAGAAGGTATTCACCAAGCAGGGACTGGCGATCAAGACCGGCGTCAAGGTCGGCAAGATCACTGCGAAAAAGAACGTGACTGTTGAGTATGCCGACAGCAGCGGTGCGGCGCAGACCCTGGTTGTGGACAAGCTGATCGTGTCCATCGGGCGGGTGCCCAATACGCAGGGACTGAACGGTGACTCCGTGAGCCTGAAGCTCGATGAACGGGGATTTGTTGCCGTAGACGATGATTGCAAAACCAATTTGCCCAACGTGTGGGCGGTTGGCGACGTGGTGCGGGGACCGATGCTCGCACACAAGGCAGAAGAAGAAGGCGTGGCGGTCGCTGAACGCATTGCCGGCAAACACGGCCATGTCGACTTCAATACCGTGCCGTGGGTGATCTACACCTCGCCTGAAATTGCCTGGGTAGGCAAGACCGAACAACAGTTGAAGCAGGAGGGTGTCAAATACCGCACCGGCTCTTTCCCGTTCATGGCCAACGGTCGTGCCCGTGCGCTTGGAGATACCACAGGATTCGTCAAGTTCATCGCTGATGAACGCACTGATCGCATACTGGGTGTGCATATCATCGGGCCGATGGCGTCCGAGCTGATATCCGAAGCCGTGGTGGCCATGGAATTCGGCGCGTCTTCCGAAGACATTGCGATGATTTGCCATGCCCACCCCTCTCTGTCGGAAGCGCTGAAGGAAGCTGCTCTGGCAGTCGATAACCGCACGTTGAATCTGTAACAACGGCTGAGCGGCAGGTTTCTGTATCACTGTGTCCGAGACGACAGAATTCGCCAGTTATCTGCGTAAGCGTGCGGCCGCACATGGATTCGCACCGGACACTGAGCAGGAGCATGCGGCACAAGAATTGCAACGCGTGCACGACGGGCTGCATCCGGAGCGCCGCGGCAACCGCGGCCTGCTCGGGTTACTCGACCGCCGTCGCATCGTCCACGGGGTTTATCTGTGGGGGGGCGTAGGGCGCGGCAAGAGCTTCCTGATGGACAGTTTTTTTGCCTACACCACGGTGGTGCGCAAAAAACGCGTGCATTTCCACCGTTTTATGCAGGCAATTCACAAGTCGCTGCATAGCCATCAGGGACAGGAGTCACCGATGGCACTGGTGGCACGTGACATCGCCGCTGAGATCGATCTGCTGTGCCTGGACGAGTTCCATATCACTGACATTACCGACGCGATGTTGATGCGTCGTCTGCTCGAAGGACTAATGGCAGAAGGTGTGGTCCTGCTGACAACGTCCAATTTTGCGCCCCAGGATCTGTATCAGCACGGCCTGCAGCGCAACCAGTTCCTGCCGGCGATCGAATTGATCGAGGCGCGCATGACCGTCGTCAACGTTGACGGCGGCGTGGATTACCGCCTGCGCACGCTGGAAAAGGCCGGCACCTACCACATGGGCGCCGGGGCTGAACGGCGGCTTACCGAGGCTTATGAGCACATTGCTGATGCTGAAGATGACCAAACCGCGCTTGAAATCGAAGGCAGACAGATCAAGGTACGGCGACAGGCGCCGGGCATCGCGTGGTTCGATTTTAAAGAATTATGCGCAGGGCCGCGCGGCAAGCCGGATTACATCGAACTGGGGCGCCGGTATCACACGTTGCTGATTTCCGGCGTGCCGCGTTTTACCGCAGCGGATGGTGACACGCTGCGCCGGTTTGTGTGGCTGGTCGATGAGTTTTATGATCGCCGGGTGAAGCTGATGCTGGCAGCGGCGGTGCCAGTGGACGAACTGGTGGCTGACGCCACTGACAGCGACGGCTTCCAGGCCAATTTGAATGCATCGCTGAAAGAACGATTGGCCAGCCGGCTCACTGAAATGCAGACTAGCCAGTACCTGTCCCAACCCCATCTACCGTGAGGGAACATGGAACACGCACAAACTTACAGAATATTTAATGAAAACAACAAGATAGAAGGGCGCATCACGGATGTCCCGGTCGCTGACATCGGTCGCGGCGAAGTGGTATTCAAAACCGCGTATTCCAGCGTGAATTTCAAGGATGCGCTGGCTGCGACTGGCGTCGGGGGCAAGATCATTCGCAACTATCCGCTGATCGGCGGCATCGACGCCGCCGGCACGGTGGTGAGTTCCAGCGATGGGCGATTCAAACCGGGTGACGAGGTGATCTGCACCAGCTATGACATGGGTGTTGCCCATGACGGTGGATTTTCCACCATTTGCCGGGTGCCGGCGGACTGGGTGGTGCCTCTGCCGCAGGGGCTGAGTTTGTTCGACGCAATGGCACTGGGCACTGCGGGCTATACCGCCGGACTGGCCGTAGAACTGCTGGAGCTGAACGGCATGGCACCAAACAATGGCAAGGTGCTGGTTAACGGTGCCACCGGCGGCGTCGCCAGCCTGGCCATCGACATGCTGGCCGCTAAAGGTTACGGGGTAACCGCCATTACCGGCAAGGCTGCTGCGCATGAATTCCTGCGCCAGTTGGGTGCCGCGGAGATCCTCGACCGCAACAGCATGGAGCTGGGAACAAGGCCGCTGGAAAAACCTTTATGGGCCGCGGCCTTTGATTCAGTTGGCGGTGAACAACTGGGTTGGCTGACCCGCACCCTGCTGCCGCAGGGCCTGATTGCCAGTTTCGGCAATGCAGGGGGCATCGAGTTGAATACTACCGTGTTGCCGTTCATCCTGCGCGGCGCGCGGCTGATCGGTGTGGATTCAGCGACGACGCCGATGCCGTTACGCCGCCGTGTCTGGGGACGCCTGGCGAGCGATCTGAAACCGCGCCATCTAGCCGATATTGCACACGTCATCAGTCTCACCGACCTGCCGGATTATTTTGCACGCATGCTCAAGGGTGATATCCGCGGCCGGGCAGTCGTCAAGATTTTGTAAGTCCCTGGGGCGATAATGTCCCTGAGTGCGTCCCAAACCTAAAACAACCGGGTCGCGCAGTGTCTTGCTGAGGAGGGAATATGGGTGCGTATGCCGATTTCCATCGCCGATCGATCACCGACCGTGATGCGTTCTGGAGTGAAGAGGCGCGCCGCATAGACTGGCGCCGTCCTTTTGATCAGGTGCTCGATTACAGCCGACCGCCGTTTGCGCGCTGGTTTGTTGGCGGGCAGACCAATCTTTGCTACAACGCGGTTGACCGTCATCTGGCCAGCCGCGGCGACCAGCCGGCGCTGATATACATCTCCACTGAAACCAATGCCGAAAAATCCTATAGCTATCGTGAATTACATGACGCAGTGAATCGCTGTGCCGCAGTGATTGCGGCGCAGGGCGTAGTTCGTGGTGACCGTGTGTTGCTTTACATGCCGATGATTCCCGAGGCCGTGTTTGCGATGCTGGCCTGCGCGCGACTGGGCGCCGTGCACTCAGTGGTATTTGGTGGATTTGCTGCAGCCAGTTGCGCCTCGCGTATCGACGACGCCAAACCCAAGCTGCTGATTACTGCGGATGCAGGTTTGCGCGGTGGCAAGGCGATTCACTACAAACCGCTGGTTGATGAAGCCCTGAAGCTTGCACAATATCCGCCCGCACAGGTGCTGATCGTCAATCGCGGCATTGACAAAAATTTCAAGCCAGTGCCGGGGCGCGATCTTGATTATGCCGAGGAGGCAGGCAGACATGCCGGTACGCAGGTGCCTGTGACCTGGCTGGAGTCCAGCGAACCTTCTTACATCCTCTATACCTCGGGCACCACCGGAAAACCCAAGGGCGTGCAACGCGATACGGGCGGGTACGCGGTGGCGCTGGCCAGTTCCATGGCGCATATCTATTGCGGCAAGCCCGGCGAAACCATGTTCACGACTTCCGATGTCGGCTGGGTGGTCGGACATTCATACATCGTTTATGGCCCGCTGATCCAGGGCATGACCACCATACTTTATGAAGGCTTGCCGATCCGTCCCGATGCGGGCATCTGGTGGAAAATCGTCGCCGACCACAAGGTCAGCGTGATGTTCTCGTCGCCGACAGCGGCGCGCGTGTTGAAAAAACAGGATCCGGCTTACCTGAAGAAATACGACCTGTCGTCGCTCAAGCACCTGTTTCTGGCCGGCGAACCGCTGGACGAACCGACGCACCGCTGGATCCACGAGGCCATCGGCAAGCCGGTCATTGATCATTATTGGCAGACCGAAACCGGCTGGCCGATCCTGTCGCTGGCACCGGGCATAGAACCGGCAAAGGTAAAATACGGCAGCCCGGGATTTCCGGTGTACGGTTATGACCTGAAACTGCTGCGCGAATCCGATGGCCGTGAAGCTGCACCGGACGAAAAAGGTGTGCTCACGATTGTGCCGCCGCTGCCGCCGGGCTGCATGACTACGGTGTGGGGCGATGACGAACGCTTTGTGCAAACCTATTTCAGCGATTTTCCCGGGCAACTGTTGTATTCGACATTCGACTGGGGCGTGCGCGATGCCGATGGCTACGCATTCATCCTCGGCCGCACCGATGACGTGATCAATGTGGCGGGGCATCGCATCGGCACCCGCGAGGTCGAAGAGGCCGTGCAGGCGCATGCCAATATCGCTGAAGTGGCTGTGGTGGGGGTGGCTGATCCGGTCAAGGGGCAGATGCCTCTGGCTTTTGCAGTCGTCAAGGATGCTTCCAAAATCAGCACTGCTGCTGATCGCGCGCTCCAGGAAAAAGAGGTGATGACCGTGGTGGACAGGCAGCTCGGTGCGATTGGACGCCCGCGGCGAGTCTATTTTGTGACCCTGTTGCCCAAGACCCGCTCGGGCAAGCTGCTGCGACGATCCATGCAGGCGCTGGCTGAGGGGCGTGACCCCGGCGACCTGACCACCATCGAAGATCCGGCGGCGCTGGAGCAGATCCGGATTGCGCTGCGTACCTGAACATCGGACGCAATACTAAAACCACGAGGAGAATATATGCATCAATCATTGTTGTTAATACTGATTTTTTCAGTAACTGGCGTATTGGCAGCGGACTATCCGACGCGCCCAATCCGCATGGTTGTCGCCTATGCACCGGGCGGCACCACTGATTTCACTGCGCGCGTCACTGCGCCCAAGTTGACCGAGTTGTTGGGGCAGACCGTGGTTGTCGACAACAGGCCTGGCGCCGGTTCCATTCTCGGCACTGATGTGGTGGCCAAAGGTAGCCCCGACGGTTACACGCTGCTGATGGCGGACACCACCTACGGCATTATTCCGGCGATTTACGCCAAGCTGCCGTTCAATGTTCAGAGTGACTTTTCGACTATTTCGCAGATCATGAGCGTGCCCAATGCGCTGGTAGTACATCCTTCAGTGGCAGCGCGTAGCGTCAAGGAACTAGTGGAACTCGCGAAATCAAAACCGGGCGAGTTGACCTTCGGTTCTGGCGGGGTCGGCACACCACTGCACATGGCGGGTGAACAGCTCAAGGTGGCCGCCGCCGTCAATATGCTGCATGTACCGCACAAGGGCGCGGCGCCTGCGATGATCAGTTTGCTTGGCGGACAGATCACGATGGTGTTTCCGACGTTGACATTGGCTGTGCCCCAGATCAAATCTGGCAAGGTGCGTGCACTGGCGGTGACCAGTGCAAAACGCGCTACGGCATTGCCGGATGTGCCGACTATGACCGAGGCCGGCTATGCGGCCGTCAACGCCACTTCATGGTTCGGTCTGGTAGCGCCAGCCAAAGCGCCCAAAGTGATTCTGAATCGTATTGGTGCGGCAACGGCAAAGGTAGTCAAAATGTCTGATGTGCGCGAACGCATCGAAGCCCAGCACGGCGAAGTTGTTGGCAGCACGCCTGATGAATTCGCGAAATTTGTCGCAGCAGAAATCGCCAACTGGACCAAAGTCGCAAAGGCGGGCAACATCAAGGCCCAGTGATTTCATGAATATTCATTGCAGGCGCCACAGCCTGCAGTGTTACAACAAACTCCACAATGAATTACAGTAAAACCTTGGCTGTCCAGCGCGTGCGTAATGGTCGGGGGATCGTTGCTCTGCGGTCGTTCTCCTCTGGAGCTACCGTCTGTCAGATTAAAGGCAGTGTGGTAAGTGGGGAGGAGGTGTGGCGCTACTGGGACCGTGAACCCAGGCAGGCGGAAAACTGCTTCCGTTACGATGTGGACCACTATGTGAATCCTGAAGGTGAAATCGGCGCTTTTGCCAACCACTCCTGCAATCCCAATGCTGGGGTCTTCAAATCCGGTTCCCGCCTGTGGCTGAAGGCTATCAAACGCATTACTGCGGGTGATGAAATAACACATGACTATTCCACACTGCTCGGTGCGGATGATGTCTGGAAAATGAAATGCAACTGCGGGGCAACGAATTGCAGGAAAGTAGTGAAGAATTACGGCCAATTGCCGGCCGGAACCATCCGGAAATACCGCCGGCTGGGCATCATTCCGGAATTCATTCTAGCCACCGCAGTGGAGTAGGCAGAAAAAGTCGGTAGCTCTCGCTTGCGGTGTTGTTCGCACGCGGCGCGGCGCCGTATAATCAAACGCTTTTTATCCTCTCATGCTGCTCAAGAATCTAGTGCTTTACCGATTGCCCGCGCAATGGGCGGTCGATGCGGAACAACTCGAACGCAAACTCGCCAGCCAGTCGCTGCAGCCCTGCGGCGGTTTTCAGATGGAAAGCCGTGGCTGGACCTGCCCTCATGAAGAAGGTCTGTTTCTCTATCAACAGCAGCGGCAATGGCTGCTGGCGCTGGGCGAGGAACAGAAGCTGCTGCCATCTACGATCATCCGCCAGGAGGCGCAGGATCGGGCGGCGGTAATTGAACGCCAGCAGGGCCATCCGGTAGGCCGCAAGCAGATGCGCGACCTCAGGGATCAGGTCACGAATGAACTGCTGCCCCGGGCGCTTTCCCGACGCCGGGTTATCCACAGCTGGGTCGATGCCGCCAATGGCTGGTTGAGCATTAACGCTGCCGGTGATGCCAAGTCCGAGCAATTCATGGAATCGCTGCGCAGGGCCGATGACGACATGCAGGCACTGCGTCTGGAGACGCAGCGTTCACCGGCTGCGGCTATGTCTGAATGGCTGGTGCAAGGCGAAGTGCCTGGTGCATTCACGATAGATCAGGACCTCGAATTGCGCGCGGCAGATGCCAGCAAGGCGACCGTGCGTTATACGCGCCATCCGCTGGAAGGCAAGGAGATCCGCGACCACATCTCGGGCGGCAAGACCGTGGTGCGCCTGGGACTGACCTGGAATGACCGGATTTCATTTGTGCTGACCGAACAACTGCAAATCAAACGGATCACTTTTCTCCACATAATCAAGCAGGAGTCTGCCGCCGAAGTCGAGGATGAGAAAGAGCAGTTTGAAATCGATTTTGCCTTGATGACGGGAGAGCTTTCCCTGCTGTTTGCGGATATCGTCAAGGTGCTGGGCGGAGAAAAGGAAAAAACATGAGCGCTGCAACCAAACCCGGGACGGAATCTGCTGCTACAAGCGAAACAATAGTACGAAATATTGCCAGCGAACTCGGTGTACAGCCGCGACAGGTCGCTGCCGCTGTGGCGCTGCTCGATGAGGGGGCAACAGTGCCTTTTATTGCGCGTTACCGCAAAGAAGTAACGAATAATCTCGATGACACCCAATTGCGTCTGCTGGAAGAGCGCCTGGTCTATCTGCGCGAACTCGAGGATCGCCGCGCGGCCATCCTGGCGTCGATAGACGAGCAGGGCAAGCTTACGGAGCCGCTGCGTGCTGCCATCGCGGCAAGCACTACCAAACAGGCGTTGGAAGATCTTTATCTGCCATACAAGCCGAAGCGGCGCACCAAGGCGCAAATTGCCAGGGAAGCAGGTCTGGAGCCGCTGGCTGATGCCTTGCTGGGCAATCCCATGCTTGATCCACAAGTGGAAGCCGCGGGTTACATCAAAACAGTAGCAGTCAGCGCAGATGCGGAAGCGATCAATGTGCCGGATGCCAAAACCGCGCTGGATGGCGCGCGCGATATCCTGGCCGAGCGTTTTGCCGAAACGGCGGAACTGCTGGCCAAGTTGCGCGCGCGTCTGCAGCAGGAAGGCATCCTGGTTTCGACGGTAATCAAAGGCAAGGAAGGCGCCGAAGAAGAAAAATTCCGCGATTATTACGCTTATTCCGAGCTGATCCGTACCATTCCCTCACATCGGGCGCTGGCTTTGTTTCGCGGCCGCACGCTGGGCGTGCTGATGCTGCAGCTTGGTTTGGGCGAAGAGCTGGAAGCGCTGGTACCGCACCCCTGTGCGGCCATGATCGCTACCTATTTCGACATCAAGGATCAGGGGCGGGCTGCGGATACCTGGCTGTTGGGGGTATGCAACTGGACCTGGAAAATCAAGGCGCATTTGCATCTGAGTACCGAGCTGATGGTGCAGCTGCGCGAAGCAGCGGACAACGAAGCCATCAAGATTTTTGGCCGCAATATGCATGATTTGCTGCTGGCGGCACCGGCAGGTCCCAAGGCGGTGCTGGGTCTGGATCCCGGCCTGCGTACCGGGTGCAAGATTGCCGTAGTTGATGCGACTGGCAAACTGCTGGACACGGCAACGATTTATCCGCATGCCCCGCGTAATGATGTCGAAGGTTCGCTGGCAGTTCTGGCAAAACTGGCTCTGCAACATGATGTGGAGCTGATTTCCATCGGCAATGGCACCGCCAGCCGGGAAAGCGACAAGTTGGCCGCTGAGCTGATTAAGAGGCTCACCCTCCAGGCACCACAGCGCAAGATCGCCAAAATCGTGGTCAGTGAAGCGGGCGCTTCAGTCTATTCGGCATCGGCGTTTGCTGCGGCCGAATTTCCGGAGCTGGATGTGAGTCTGCGTGGCGCGGTGTCGATTGCACGGCGGGTGCAGGATCCGCTGGCCGAACTGGTGAAAATAGAACCCAAGGCGATCGGCGTGGGGCAATATCAGCACGATGTCAACCAGCGTGCCCTGGCCCGCAAGCTGGATGCCACCGTGGAAGACTGCGTGAATGCAGTAGGGGTCGACATCAATACGGCTTCGGCGTCGCTGCTGGCGCGTGTTTCGGGCCTCAACACCACGCTGGCCCGCAATATAGTGGATTACCGGGATGCGCATGGCCCGTTCCGCAACCGCCAGGCCATCCACAAGATACCGCGGCTGGGTGACAAGACCTTTGAACAGGCAGCGGGTTTCTTGCGCATCAACGATGGCGACAATCCGCTGGATCGTTCTGCGGTGCATCCCGAAGCCTATCCGGTAGTGGAGCGTATCCTGGCACGGATAGGCAAAAACATAACCGAAGTGATGGGGCAATCTGCGCTGATCAAGGAACTGTCGGCTGCGGATTTTTCTGATGAGCGCTTCGGCGCACCGACCGTGCGTGACATCCTGTCAGAGCTTGAAAAACCCGGTCGGGACCCGCGGCCGGAATTCAAAATGGCTGCTTTTCAGGAAGGCGTGGAAAAGCTTTCCGACCTGCAACCCGACATGGTGCTCGAAGGTGTGGTGACGAATGTCGCGGCATTTGGTGCATTTGTCGACATCGGCGTGCATCAGGACGGTCTAGTGCATGTGTCGGCGCTGGCGAATCGTTTTGTAAAAGATCCCCATGAAGTGGTAAAGCCCGGACAGATCGTGAAGGTCAGGGTGATGGAGGTGGATATTAAGCGTCAGCGTATCGCGCTGAGCATGCGGCTGGATGATGCTGTGGGTGAGGTAAGTCGGAGCCATGCAGGGCGCGGCGCGGGAGTCCGGGACACAACGCGTTCTGCAACCAGCAAGCCTGCTTCCGGGCAGCGGCAGCCACGCGAGAGCCGGGATGTGCAGCCACAGAGTGCGATGGCACTTGCGTTTGCGAAATTGAAAAAATAAACCGAAGAGCAACAATAAAAACAGCCCTTGCGGGCTGTTTTTATTTGGAGGTTTAAAACACGAACAAGCTTGCGGTGCGTAGCAGCCGCAGTAGCAATCAGCGTTTGACGATACCTGCAGTTTTGATCAGTGACGAAAATCGTGCTTTTTCGGAACTCACCAGGTCAGCCAGTTCCTGCGGCGTACCGGCCCACGGCTGTATGCCCATGCCGGTCAATCTGCCGCCCAGGGCAGGCGAATTCAGCGCTTTGGTAATTTCCTGATTCAGGCGCGTAACCAAGTGCTTGGGGGTGCCGGCCGGCGCAAAAATGCCATACCAGATCGAAATCGTGAAATCCTTGAATCCGGATTCGATGGCGGTAGGCACATCCGGCAGCTGAGAAACCCGCTTTTTCGACAACACTGCGATGGGCCTCACTCGACCTGATTTGATATAGGGCATGACGGAAGGCACGGATACCACAACTTCGTCGACCTCGCCGGCGATCAGCGCCAGTGCTGCGCGCGTGGCGCCCTTATAGGGCACATGCAGCATTTTGATGTTCGCGTAATGCTGGAACATTTCGTTGGCGAGATGGTTCGTGGTTCCTGCTCCACCAGATCCATAATCTATTTTTCCGCGATACTTGTTTGTTAGCGTAACAAATTCCTTCAACGTTCTGGCGGGCACCGAAGGATGCACCACCATCACATTTTCGATTGATGTCATGCGTGCAACTGGTGTGAGGTCGCGCTCAGCATCGTAGTTCAGCTTTTTGTAGAGCGAGGGGCTGATGGCAACAGTGGGCGATGACAGCACAATGTTGTAACCGTCGGCAGGAGCTTGTGACGCAACTTCAAGGCCGAAGTTGCCACCGACGCCGGCCCGATTGTCAGGCACAACCTGGACGCCGAGTTGTTTGCTGAGCTGATCCCCTAGAGCGCGTCCCTGTATGTCGCTGGGTCCACCAGGCGGGAAGGGCAGTATCAGGCGTACTGGTTTTTCTGGGTATGAATCAGCTGCCGCAGCAATACCTGTTGACAGGATCAGTGCGGTGGATGCTGCAATGGCACAAAAACATTTTTGGTATAGATACATTTATGATCTCCTCGAGATAGCGGCTTCGGCACTGTTCTGGCAGTAAGTATCGTGCAGAATCAGCGTGTTACGCGCAAATGTAACGTCCGCCATTACTTTTAGGGTAGTGCGTAACCGCACTGCGCGTCAATTACATGAGCTAATTGATATGCAGGCCCACGAGTCGCACAAACAGTAACAGTCGCGCCAAGCACGCGCTCACGCTCGATTCAGCAAAGGCCGCAAGAACTGCTAGCGGCCGCGATATACCGGTATGCGTTTTTCAACAAAAGCCAAAGCACTTTCGCGGAAATCTTCGGAGAGATGCAGTGTGCGCGGACGCATCGCGTACGACTTGGCGTCGATTTCTTCCAGCGCCGAGCGGCGGGCTTCGACAATGGCGCGCACCGCCAAAGGCGGATTATTGAGAATTTCACGTGCGAGTTTTTCTGCTTCAGTAATATGTTCGCCTGGCTCTGCAAGCCGGTTGAGCAGATTGCAGCGGTAGGCTTCTTCCGCTAGCCAGGTCCGGCCGGTAAAGCAGACGTCGTCAGCAAACACACCGCCGCCGCGCTGTGTGAGCATCATCCAGAACGGTATCGCATCTATGCCTCGTGCGACCTCGGTTACCTGAAACTTGGTTCCCTTACTGGCGACCGTCAGGTCGCAATACAGTGCGATGCGCAATGCAACCCCATATACGTAGCCGTGCATCGCGGCGATCACGGGTTTTGCCTGCGGTGGCTTGAAGAATGGATGACGGATATTGCCTTCGCGCGCTGATGGGCCGCCGAGTTTTTTCATTTCAGCATGCGGCCGGAGCTGGCGCTGCTTGACATCCGCTCCGCTGGAGAACGCCTTGCCGTTGCCGGAGATGATGCCGACCATCGCTTCGTCGTCATCGTACAGCTGATACAGGGCATCGCAGAGCCCGAGGCTCATTTCGTCAGAAATGGCGTTCAGTTTTTCCGGGCGGTTGAAGGTGATGTAGCCGATATTTTTCTGCCGTTTGTATTCCACCAAAGCCATGTTGAACCTCACTATAGAAACGATTGATTATTCAAAGCTGATCGTAGTGCCAAATACATGTGGTGTGCGCTGCTTTGCGCAGGATGGCCACATATTGTGACTGGAATGTCACTTCCATAATCGTTCGTGTTATATATTCGTGTTGGCAATAAATCAACATACCTACTGCGATAAATTAATTTATTGATGATTACTCCCACCGATTGGAAGCGTTTTTACTCACCACGTACGGTAGCCGTCGTCGGCGCTACCGACGACACTCGCCGTTTCGGCGGTCGCCTGATGCGACAGATGGCAAAGTTCGGTTACGCTGGACGCATACTCCCGGTTAATCCGAGACGCACCGAGCTCAACGGCCAGCCCTGTTATCCGAACGTTAGCGCATTGCCCGAAGTGCCGGATCATGTCGGCATTGTGGTTCCCGCTGAACGTGTAATTGATGTTTTACGTGAGTGTCATGGCATTGGAGTGCGCTGCGCGACCGTATTCAGTGCGGGTTTTGCAGAGACCGGAACCGAGCGGGGCCGGCAGCTGCAGCAGGAGTTGACCCAATTCACCCGCAATAGCGGACTGCGAGTGATGGGGCCGAACTGCAATGGCACTGTGAATTTTATCGACCGCTTTTCGATGACCGGTGGTTTTGCGGTTTCCAACCTGACACAGCCTGCCGGCAATGTCGGACTGGTCAGCCAGAGCGGCGGTCTGGGGCAAACCAATGTGATGTGGCGCGCGGTCAAGGCCGGCGTGCATATGAGCTATCAGGCCAGTTGCGGCAATGAGGCCGACTTGAGCGTGGTCGATTTTGCGCGTTTCATGATTGAAGGTGACGAGACGGATGTGGTGATGATGGCGCTGGAGGCTGTTCGCGACGGTGGTCAATTTCTGTCACTGGCCAAATTTGCCGCAGAGCGCGAGAAGCCGCTGATTGTGCTCAAGTTCGGACTGACCGATGCCGGCAAACGTGCGGCGGCTTCCCATACCGGAGCAATTACCGGTTCGGATGATATTTTCAGTGCAATCTGCGATCAGTATGGCGTAATCCGGGTGCAGGATTGCAACGAGTTGTACGAACGGGCCATCGTATTGCGTAACAAGCGGCTGCCTAAAGGCCGGCGTGCGGCGTCCATGTCGCTTTCTGGCGGTAATGTCGTGCAGATGGCGGATGTCGGCACACATCTGGGCCTGTCCTGGGAAAACTACACTGCAACCACCGATGCCCGGCTGGGTGAATTGATTCCGGGGTACGGCAAAGTGGGCAACCCGACCGACATGACTTCGCTGGCGACGGGGCAGCCGGAAATTTTCCGCAAAGCGCTGGAAATAATCACCGAGGACGAAAACGTCGATGTGATGATGCCGGTGTTCACGTTTACCAATAAAGCCGACCTGGAACACGCGGCTGCATTATCGCGTGACGGCACCAAGCCGCTGGTCATGTTGCTGACCGGCGGCTGCAATGATGACGAATCCCTGAACGTGGATGTGCTGGTGGCCATGGGTGCGGCGGCGTACCGCAACACGGTCGACGGACTGAAGGCCGTCCGTACCGCGATTGCTTATCGTGAATTTCTCGAGAAGCAGCGCGCACAATCTGCACTGGCGCGGCCGGCAGACATCGATTGGGCCGCAGTTGGGAAAATTCTGGATGCAGCACCTGCGGGCGCGCTCAGCGAGCGTGTAACCAAGACCTTGCTGTCAGCCTACGGACTTCCGGTTCCGGTAGAACATCTGGCCACCAGTGCGGACGAGGCGGTGGCGCACGCCGGTGCCATTGGCAGCGCAGTGGCACTCAAAATCGAGTCACCTGATATTGCGCACAAAACCGAGGCAGGAGCATTGCGTCTCGGAGTGACCAAGGCAGGGGATGTGCGCGCGGCCTACGGCGAAGTGGTTGCTGCAGCGAAACGATATAAACCTGATGCACGAATCACCGGTGTACTGGTGCAGGAGATGGTGCCTGCCGGGGTGGAAATGATGCTGGGCATCGTGCGTGATCCGGTATTTGGTCCGGTAATTGCGGTGGCGCTGGGTGGTATTTTCGTCGAAGTTCTGCGTGACATCACGTACCGGGTGCCACCGATAGACGCTGCAACTGCTCGCGACATGCTGCAGGGGTTGCGTGGTTACCGCATACTGGAAGGCGTTCGTGGCAAGCCACCCGCGGACATTGAAGCTCTGGTCGATTGCATCGTGCGTTGCTCATGGTTTGCACATGATCATGGCCGCCGGATCAGTGAATTCGACGTGAATCCGCTTACCGTTCTGGAGCAGGGCGCGCGCGTGGTGGACGCGCTGCTGATTCGGGGAGAGTCTAAAAGCGTGTCTTGAAAAATACAAAAATGCAGTGGATTTGATGTACATGGCGCTTTTGTCAGTAAATTTTCCGGGGAAGAAATCATGAACCTGTTCAGTCGTTATACCGCTGCAATTGCGGTACCGCTGTTATTACTGATGTCGTCAGGCATGAATGTAGTGGCGCAAACTTATCCGTCGAAGCCAGTGCGTATGATATTGCCGTTCCCGGCAGGCGCGCCCAGCGACATCGTCGGCCGCACCATTGGCCAGAAGCTGTCGGAACAGATCGGACAGAATTTCATTCCAGACAACCGGCCAGGCGCAGGCGGTAATCTTGCCCTGGGCCTGGCTGCCAATGCTGTTCCCGATGGTTACACCATTGTCGTGTCGTCGCCGGGCATCGCCATCAGTCCTTCACTGTATTCCAAGTTGAGTTATGACGCGGCCAAGGATCTAGCGCCAATCGCGCGTCTGGCGACCATCGAAAACGTGATGGTGGTGCACCCCTCGGTGCCGGCAAAAAATCTGAAGCAGTTCATTGCACTGGCACGCTCCAAGCCTGGGGTATTGAACTATGGATCCGGCGGAGCCGGCACTACCAACCATCTGGCCAACGAGTTGCTCAAATACCTGCAAAAAATCAACATCGTACACGTGCCCTACAAGGGTGCGACGCTGGCTACAGTCGCAGCAATGAGTGGGGAGGTCGATGAAGTCGTGGTGTCGGTGGCTTCGGTGCTGCCGTTGATCCGGCAGGGCAAGGTGCGCCCGCTGGTGGTGCTGTCGGAGAAACGGGTATCAGCGCTGCCGGATGTGCCAACGGCAAAAGAAGCCGGTGTCGATGGTTTCCAGGTATCGATCTGGTATGGATTGTTTGCACCGACGGGCACGCCACAGGACATCATCACGCGTCTCAACAAGGAAGTATTCAAGGCACTTGGAGCCAAAGATATGCAGCAACGCATGGATGCGATGAGCATCAATCCATGGCCCGGTACGCCGCAGCAAATGGCCGACCTGCTGCGTACGGAAACAGCGCGTTACGCGACCATTATCAAGAGCGCCGGCTTAAAACCGCAGTAAATAAACACTTGGCTGGAGGGCGTCCGCATGCCGCGCCGACGGTACGGATGCTCGGCATTTGACTGAACTAAGGCCGGCGACAGCAATCAGGAGATATACACCATGCAACAACAAGCTGCAGGCAAAGGCCTGCTTGATGCGGATCGTCCCAATACTGTCCGCCTGACCGAGGCAGAAGCAACGGCACTGGGCACGCAAGCTCTGGAGCGGATCGGCTACAACGGCGAAGATGCGCGCATTATCGTCGATCAACTGGTTGACAACTCCTTGTGTGGTTACCGTTTTGCAGGACTGCCACGAATACTGGCGATTGCCAGTGATGAGAAAACCCGCAGCGATCGGACACCGGTGCGCATCGTGCAGGAAACTCCTGTGTCGGCATTGCTCGACAGCGGCAACAACGTCGGCTACATCGCGGCCTATCGTGCCGCGGAAGTGGCGATCAAAAAGGCGCGCACGTCCGGCATGGCGTCGGTTGGCGCCTACAACAGCTACTACAGTGGTCGCAACGCGTATTTTGTCGAAAAAATCGTGCGCGAAGGTCTGGTGGCCTTTCATGCATCCAGCGCACACCCGCGCGTGCTGCCGCCAGGCGCAGCAAAACCGATGCTGGGCACCAATCCGATCTGTTTCGGCTTTCCGTCCGATGACGGTCCGGTGATTTTCGACATGGGCACGGCTTCGTTCATGTGGGGTGAAGTCATGCTGCATGCCCATCTCAAGGAACCCTTGCCCGAAGGTGTGGGTTTTGATGAACACGGCCAACCTTCAATCGATGCCAGTGAAGTTCTTAAAGGGGGCGTCGCGCCGTTCGGCGGGCACAAGGGTTACGGCCTGTCATTTGCGATCCAGGCGCTGGGCATCCTCGCCGGTGCAGGACTCGCCAAGGGACAGGTGCGTGATTACGGCTTCCTGTTCTGGGCGGTCGATCCGGACGTGATGCTCCCCGGCGGCGAATTCAAACGCCAGATGTCGGAGTATGTGCGTCAGATCAAGGCGACGCCGCGCCAGCCGGGCGTGGACGAAATCCGCATTCCATCGGAGCGCGCCATGCGTGAACGCGAACGTCGTCGTAAGGAAGGAATCCTCGTGGACCGCAAGGTGGTGGAATCATTGCAGGCGTTATAACTCCTTGGATCAGCTGAGGTTAGACGTCATAATCGAGATCGATAATCACCGTCTGGCAATTCGCGCATATCGTTGCGTGGCGGATTTCGTGGGCTGGAGAAAGCAGATACTTTGACAACGCTATCGCATGGAAAATTGGCCGAATATCAGCGCGCGCTAGAGGCGAAGTTGCAGGAAATCGATGTGGCGATGGCTGGCATGGAAGGGACTGCGGATACCGTAATACTGGATCAGTCGAGTGTTGGCCGGTTGTCACGCATGGATGCGATGCAGCAGCAGGCCATGGCCGCGGAAATGCGGGCCCGACTGGAGTCGCAAATTCTGGGGCTGAAAGCGGCTCTGGACCGGATTACCGCGGGTTCATACGGCATGTGCTGCCAATGCGATGTTGAGATGGATGTTGCACGCCTCAGCGGCGATCCCGCCGCCGTATTTTGTGCGGAATGTTCCGCGGAACGTGAACTGCATAAGGGCCGTAATCGCGCCTCCTGAGCTGTGGTATTCGAAACAGGGATTTTCTAACCTGGGATGCAATGCGCCGGACAATATCCGATGACCACTGATTTCGAAGAATTGGATTACCAGAGTACGGCTATCGGCGACATCAGTCTGCGGCGGCGCACCGAGCCGCGGCTCGGTGTCGAGGTTTTCGAAGTAAAGCTGGGTGATGAATTTCTGATGTCCAGCCTGTTTACCGATGGTGAGGTCGAGCTGGCTAAACTGGGGCTAGCAGCATGCGCAGACGGTCCGCTGGATGTTGCGGTCGGTGGCCTGGGTCTTGGTTATACGGCGCGTGCCGTACTTGATCATGCCGCAGTGCGTTCGCTGTTGGTGATCGATGCACTGCCGGCTGTAATCGACTGGCATCGGCGCGGACTGGTGCCTTTGGGTGAGGGTCTCAGCACCGATCAGCGTTGTGAATTTCTGAATGGTGATTTCTATGCCCGGGTGAACTCACCGGGGATGGATCCGCAGGCGCCAGCCAAACGGTTTCATGCCATCCTGCTGGATATTGATCATTCCCCCCGGGATGTATTACATCCGGATCACGCCGATTTTTATCTGGCAGATGGATTGCGCCGGCTTGCCGCCCATTTGAGCCCTGGCGGCATTTTCGCCTTGTGGTCCAATGATCCGCCGGATGAGGATTTTTGTGCGGTGCTCGCCACCGTGTTTTCTGCCACACAGGCGCATGTGGTCGAGTTTGATAATCCATTGCAGGACCGCAAAGCGAGCAACACGGTGTACGTCTCTCGAATTTGATACGAGCCATTCATGTTGCACGCACTGTAGCGCCCAATAAAAACAGCCCCAAGCGGAGCCTTTTTATTTGGCGGAGAGAGAGGGATTCGAACCCTCGTTACGGTTTTCACCGTAAACACGCTTTCCAGGCGTGCGACTTAAACCGCTCATCCACCTCTCCGGAGGCGCGGATTCTACCACAGCAACTCTGGCCGACTGGACGCAGTGAGGCCCGCAATCATCGGATGTTTACTGGAAGAGTAATCGCATCAACGCGCCCACGCCCTGGCCGATTTCACTCTCCAGCGGGAAGGACAACATACCCATGACAGAATAGCCCAACAGCCACGGCATCAGGTAGAAGCGGAACATGAAAAAAAACCACGCAACATAGAGCGGTATCACCGGCGGCACCAGAAAAGCCGGAGTAATCGGCGCGAACAATTTCAGCAGCGGATTGGTCGCGCGCACAAAAAAACGCATGAAAAAGAAATCACTGGTCTCGGGAAGAAAAAGATTCATGCCGAATCGGCCGATCAGCGTCCACATGATCATGCCGAAGATGTAATCAATTGCGATGACCCATAGGGGAAAAGCTTCAGTCATGCGTTTTTCTCTTGTTTCAGTAAATGCCGAAAGATGGTTATGCCATAAAAAAACCGGGGCGAAGTGTTTCCGCCCCGGCTTGACCTGAGTTATGCAGGTTAGTGCGTAGCGTCGAGCACCGTTTTTCCTTTCGGAATACGAATCTCGTCGACCATGGCCTGGGTTTCTGCGTCAGGCGGCGCGGTCATCAGAGTAACGGTAACCATGGCGATCAGGCTGGCCAGCGCACCGATGATGCCGAAGCGCAGATCATCTATGCCTAGCCAAGGCGTCATGCCACCCCACTTGACCATGTAGAGGTACCACGATCCGACCGCAAGGCCGACGCCCATGCCGGCACAAGCGCCGGCGCGATTGGCGCGTTTCCACCAGACACCGAGCACCAGCGGGAAGAACAGGCCGGACATGGCAAAGTCAAATGCCCATGCCACGGAACCCAATATCCCAGTCAACCTCATACTGGCGACCGCGGAACCGGCTGCACCGATGACGATCAGCAGGACGCGAGCGACGATCAGCCGTTTCTTCGTGTCGGCTTTCGGGTCGATCATCTTGTAGTAGAGGTCATGTGACAGTGCATTGGCGATTGCGAGCAGCAGACCGTCTGCCGTCGACATCGCAGCTGCAAGGCCACCGGCTGCGACCAGGCCCGAGATGAATGCAGGCAGGCCTGCGATCTCCGGCGTGGCGAGCACCACGATATCCCCACGCATGAAGAACTCGTTGATCTGCAGGATGCCGTCACCATTGCTGTCGATAATCTTGAGGAAGCCGACATTGCCCCATTTCACGATCCAGTCCAGTGCATTCACCTCGGCGATCGACTTGCCGATAATGCTTGTGGCGAGAGTTGGATCCAGCACCTGCAGCTTCGTCAGCGTGGCGAGTGCCGGTGCGGTGAAGTAGAGCAGGAAAATGAACAGCAGCGACCAGGCCACGGACCTGCGCGCATCACGCACCGAAGGGGTGGTGAAGTAGCGCATCAGGATATGCGGCAACGACGCGGTTCCCAGCATCATGCAGGCCACTAGGGTGACGAAGCGGAAGGCGGCAATCGGATCGCTGGACGCGACCGAGTGTTTCACCGTCAGCGCACTCAATCCGGCCTGTGCTGCCACCGGTTTCAGTATGCCGACTTGGTGTAGGACCTCCAGATCGGCCAGTTTGGCAACGGCTGCCCCATACTCAAACTGCGGAAAACTGCCGAAACCCTGTTTCGTCGACATCCAGAACACCGGCACCAGGTAAGCGATGATAAGCACGATGTACTGTGCCACCTGGGTCCAGGTCACTGCCCGCATGCCGCCGAGCATCGCGCACAGCAGAATCGCGACCAGCGCAATCCATACGCCCACTTCAAATGGGATCTGCAACACCGCGGCTGCGATCGTGCCTGTCGCGTTGATCTGCGCCGTAACATAGGTGAACGATGCGACGATCAGTACGAGCACCGCTAGAAAGCGGGCAAGGTTGCCGCCGTAGCGGGTGCCGATGAAGTCGGGCACGGTGTAGCAACCGAACTTGCGCAAGTAGGGTGCCATCAGCACGGCAACGAGCACGTAGCCGCCGGTCCAGCCCACCACGAACGCGAGGTAGGGGTGTCCGCCCATGTAAATGCCGCCGGCCATGGCCACGAACGAGGCGCCGGACATCCAGTCGGCACCGGTTGCCATGCCGTTGAACACTGGGGGCACTTCGCGTCCGGCAACGTAATAGGCATCGACCCGCATCGTCCGTGACATCCAGCCGATGTAGGCGTAGATGAACACGGTGAAAGCGACGAACCATATTCCGATTGCGCTGGCGGACATGCCCATGCTTTCAGCAATGGCCATCAGCGCAATGAATACGAGGAAGCCGCCGGTGTACATGGCGTACACCTTCGGCAGGTTATCAATAAACGTACCTTTCATGGCCATTTCGGTTTCTCCCTGTTGTTAGTCTTCAGCCACGCCGCATTCGCGGTCGATCTTCTCCTGCTGCTTCACGAAAATGAAGAGCTGGATCACGAATACGATCAGGGAGCCCTGAGCGGCCATATAGAAGCCCAGCGGCCATCCGAAAAAGTTGACTTGATTGAGACTGGAAGCAAACCAGTGCACAACAAATGAGAAAATGAACCAGATGACCAGATGCAGGATCATCAAATTTCTGGTTCGCGACCAATGAACAGTTTCTTTTTGGGAACCGGCTTCGCTCATGGGGTAACCTCCGTCTTTGATTGTTGTGAGAACCTACTTATCCGTTTGTTGCAGTTTACTGCTGTATTTTTGTGCGGATTTTTCAACAACGCTGGAAAGGCTAACGGTTTTTCGACGCATTGTCTAGAACAAAGTTAATTTATAACATGTTGTTTTAAAAGGGTTTTAACGTGAGTTTCCTGCAGATGATCCGCGCGTTCGTTGGCTCCATGGGGAGGTCATCCCCAGCAGTCCACATTGATGATCTCGAAAGCCTGCAGCAATTTGTGGAGTCGCGCGCGAGCCATGTGACACAGACTTCCCTCTATGGCTACCTACGCACCCGCGCCGGCTCGCGTTACCCCGAGCTGTTCGCCAATGATGATTTTGCGAAGGCAATCAATGCGGCGAAATGGAATATCTGGCTGGCCTGCGTTTCTGATCTGGCGATTTATGCGGGGGGATTGATTGCACGGGGGCGCGCAGACGGGCAAGCAGAAGCGGCGCACGTGATGGGCATGGTCGTCGACAGCATTCTGCAGGCAGGGCCGCCGGCCGAGGCGGATCGCGAATATCCGGCCCTCGCGGCCGGTGTACTCAAACGGGTCGACTCGTGCCGGTGGGATGAGGTGCCAGACAATGAGGCGGCTTTCGCTGAAAGTCCTGGTGCGTTGGTGCGCTGGGCGCCCATTGTTGACCAGCTTAAGGAACTGGACGCGGATATCGTCAGAAATTCTGTGCGCTTCCGCTGGCAGGAAGTGCGCCAGGATTTGCGTCGGCTGCTGGATGCCGAAGCGCTGCTGGCGCGTGCGACGACGAACACCGCGCTTACGGGTGACGCGCCGAGAGCATGACGTCGGCATGCCGCGTCGAGCGTGCCTGTGCCAGGAACCGCGAGCGTCGCGAATGAACGGCGGCAGAGCTGGGTGGTTGAGCAGCAGGGAGCCGCCAGGTGCCCGCTGCGCGTCGACGACCGGTTACTTCGGAGGCTGCTTGAGCTGATCAAGAATGGCCGGGTTCTCCAGAGTGGACACGTCCTGCTTGATCTCCTCGCCCTTGGCAATCGAACGGAGCAAGCGGCGCATGATTTTGCCGGAGCGCGTCTTGGGCAGGTTATCACCGAAGCGGATGTCTCTGGGCTTGGCAATGGGGCCGATTTCCTTGGCCACCCAGTCCTGCAGTTCCTTGATGATTTTTTTTGCGGCTTCACCTTCCGGGCGTGCCTGCTTGAGCACGACGAAAGCCACCACGGCTTCCCCGGTGACGTCATCGGGGCGGCCTACTACGGCAGCTTCGGCTACCAGTGCACTGTGACTCACCAGCGCCGATTCGATTTCCATGGTGCCCAGACGGTGCCCGGAAACATTCAATACGTCGTCGATGCGACCCATGATACGAATGTAACCGTCTTCGTCATAAGTGGCACCGTCACCTGCGAGGTAATACTTGCCTTTGAAATCTTCAGGGAAATAAGTGGTTTTGTAACGCTCGGGATCACCCCAGATCGTACGCAGCATCGCGGGCCAGGGTTTTTTGATGACTAGAATGCCGCCTTTGCCTTTGCCGACGGAGTGTCCTGTTTCGTCGACGATGTCGGCGATGATGCCGGGCAGCGGCAGTGTGGCCGAGCCTGGTTTGGTCGGTGTCGCGCCGGGCAGTGGCGTGATCATGTGGCCGCCGGTTTCGGTCTGCCACCAGGTATCGACAATAGGGCAGCGGCCGCCACCGACGGTCTCGTGGTACCACATCCAGGCTTCGGGATTGATCGGTTCGCCCACCGTGCCTAGGATGCGCAGGCTGGACAGGTCGTATTTTTTCGGCAGGTCGCCGCCGGCCTTGATCAGCGAACGGATGGCGGTGGGCGCGGTATAAAACACTGTGACCTTGTGGTCCTGAATCATTTTCCAGAAACGACCGGCATCGGGATAAACCGGCACGCCTTCAAATACCACTTCGGTGCCGCCACAGGCGAGGGGGCCGTAACAGACGTAGGAGTGCCCGGTGACCCAGCCCACGTCTGCCGTGCACCAGAACACGTCGTCGGGCTTGTGGTCGAAAGTCCACTGCATTGTCAAAATGCACCACAACAGGTAGCCGCCCGTCGAATGCTGGATGCCTTTGGGTTTGCCGGTGGAGCCCGAGGTATAGAGGATGAACAGCGGGTGCTCGGCATCCACCCATTCCGGTTCGCAGTCTTCCGCCTGGCCTTTGACCAGATCGTGCAGCCAGACGTCGGTTTTGGCGTTCCAGTCGACCTTGCCGCCAGTACGTTTGTAGACGATCACGGATTTAATCGAATCGCAACCGCCCAGCGCAATACCGTCGTCCACGGCTTTTTTCAGTGCAATGGATTTGCCGCCGCGCATCTGCTCATCGGCGGTCAATACGGCAACCGCACCGGCGTCGATAATGCGTTCCTGCAGGCTTTTTGCGGAAAAGCCGCCGAACACCACGGAATGTATGGCGCCTATGCGCGCGCAGGCCTGCATGGCGACGATGGCTTCTATCGACATGGGCATGTAAATAATGACGCGGTCACCCTTTTTGATGCCCCTCGACTTCAGGCCATTGGCCATCACGCAGGTGCGAGTGTAGAGATCCCGATAGCTGGCTTTGGTGACCTTGCCGTCGTCGGCTTCGAAAATGACCGCAATCTTGTCGGGCTGGGTTTTCAGGTGCCGGTCCAGGCAATTGTGCGAGGCGTTGAGCGTGCCGTCGGCGAACCAGCGGAAAAACGGTGCATTCGTTTCGTCGAGAATCTGGGTGAAGGGTTGCTTCCAAAGCAAATGCTCTTTTGCGAGATTGCCCCAGAAACCGGTGTAATCCTTTTCCGCGGCCGCATACAGCTTGTGATAGGCCTCCATACCCGAAATATTTGCCTGCTTCGCGAGCGCGGGATTGGGAGGGAAAATTCGATTTTCTTGCAATACCGATTCAATGGTGCCTGCTGCTGGGGTGGACATGAGACTCCTCCGCTGTCTGGTGTGATCCGGTTGGCTTGCACTCGACATGCCCGGTGGGGCGTGGAGGGCATGCGACGGTTATGCCGTATAAAATCATTATCGTTGGCGCTTGTAAAGACACGATGCCTATTCTGGCGATGGCAATTGTTGCCTTTCACGGGCATACTTGCGACTTGCTTACGGCGGGCCTCCCCGCATCGCATAGGCAGTGAACCTGGTCAGGTCCGGAAGGAAGCAGCCACAGCTATTCTCTGCGAGTGCCGGGGGTTAGGCTCGCCACCCCAATTTGAAACAGGGCGGACGGCAACAATCGTCCGATGTGTGGTGCGTAGAATAAGAAAAAATCTGCGCGCGACGTTGCTGGCTGCCGCACTGCTGATTGGTGCTGCACCGGTGCTGGCCTGGGATGGTGTGGCGCTAGAGACAGGACACACCACCCGTACCGACGTCACGCGCATGGCCATGCAGTGGCAGTGGCCGCAAAAGTGGCTGCAGGGCGCAAACGGACATATCGGTGGTTACTGGGACCTGTCGCTGGCTGACTGGCGGCGTTCTGCATTGCCCGGCGAACGCACGCAACTTGGCGAAATCGGTCTGACGCCAGTGTTCCGGGCGCAAACCAACGACTTGCGCGGGTTTTATCTTGAGGCAGGCATAGGCGCCCATCTGCTGTCGGCCACCAGGCTGGGCAACAAGCGCTTTGGTTCAGCATTCCAGTTCGGTGAACACCTCGGCATTGGATACCGCTTGGGCGCCCGCGGCGCCGCAGACATCAGTTACCGCTACCAGCATTTGTCGAATGCCAATATCAGTGATCCTAATCACGGCATTGAATTTCACCAGATCCGCCTGCAATATTGGTTGCAGTAAATGGCGGCCCCTTGCCAATACAGTGGCGCGCGGACTTTGCGGCTAAAATGGCGGCTGTGACACATTTCATCACCGAATCCGCAGAAACACCGTGACTCAGGTTCTTGCCCGCAAGTGGCGCCCCCGCAATTTCGCCGAGCTCGTTGGCCAGGAGCATGTTGTGCGTGCCCTGGGCAACGCGCTGCGGCAGCAGCGATTGCATCACGCCTACCTGTTCACGGGCACGCGTGGGGTGGGCAAAACCACGCTGGCGCGCATTCTGGCCAAGGCACTGAACTGCGAAACTGGTGTTACGGATGTGCCTTGTGGCAAATGCGGGGCCTGCACGGAGATTGATGCCGGCCGGTTTGTCGACCTGATCGAACTCGATGCGGCTTCCAATACCCAAGTCGACAATATGCGTGAGCTGCTGGAAAACGCGCTTTATGCGCCGACCAGCGGGCGTTACAAGGTCTATATCATCGACGAAGTGCACATGCTGTCGCGCTCGGCATTTAATGCGATGCTGAAAACACTGGAGGAGCCGCCAGGACATGTGAAATTCATACTCGCGACCACTGATCCGCAGAAAATTCCAGTGACCGTGCTGTCGCGCTGCCTGCAGTTCGGGTTGAAGCAAATTCCGCAACAGCAGATCCGCGAACGCCTGACCGAAGTGCTCGCCGCAGAGCAGGTACCCACGGATGCAGCCTCGGTGGCGCTGGTGGCGCGTGCTGCGGAGGGCAGCCTGCGCGATGCGCTGAGCCTGCTCGATCAGGCCATCGCGCATGGCGGCAACAAACTCGAGGAAGCGTCCACACGAGCCATGCTGGGTGCCGTTGATCAGACCTACCTGTATGCAATACTCAAAGCTCTGGCTGCGCACGACGGACCGACGCTGGTGGCTGAAGCCGAACGCATGGCAGAACGCAGCCTGTCATTCGAATCAGCGCTGCAGGATCTGGCGTCGTTGTTACACCGAGTGGCGCTGGCCCAGGTAGTGCCGCAAAGCGTGTCTGACGACGATCCGGATGCGGTGGCGTTGCGTGAACTGGTGCAGTTGTTCCCGGCGGAAGATCTGCAGCTTTATTATCAGATCGCCGCGCAGGGCCGTGCTGAAATCGGACTGGCGCCTGATGAACATGCCGGATTCATGATGACGCTGCTGCGCATGCTGGCATTTACGCCGGTGAGCGATGGCGCAGCTCCAGTCGTCTCAGCACCCGCAGCTCCGGTAAGAACGCGGCCCACAGCAGCGCCCAGGGCTGGCGCCGCAGTCGATGCATCGTCATGGGCGGAACTGGTTGGACAGTTGGGCCTGAGTGCCATGGCGAATCAGCTGGCACTGCGCTGTGAAATGACCAAACGCACCGACGACATGATCGAGCTGCGCATCTCGCAGGCGGATGAGCGCATGTTCGACAAACCTCATCGCGACAAGCTGACTGCGGCATTGCGTCAGTGCCTGGGCAAACAACTGAGGGTGGCCTTCGTCTCAGGCGAAATCGCCGGAACATCACCCAAGGCCATGACGGACCGCAAACTTGAGCAGCAACAAGTGGCAGCCGCCGCTGAAATCCGTGAAGATCCATTCGTCCGTGAACTGATCGAAGATTTCGACGGTTCGGTCGAGGATGCTTCCATCAAACCGAAATAGCGCCAACAGTAAAGGACATCACATGATGAAGGGCCAGATAGCAGGATTGATGAAGCAGGCGCAGGAAATGCAGGAAAATATGCGCAAAATGCAGGAGCAACTGGCGCAGATCGAAATTGAAGGGCAGGCGGGCGCAGGCATGGTCAAGGTTGTCATGACCTGCCGCCATGACGTCAAGCGCGTGCATATTGATCCCTCGGTGCTCGGTGATGACAAAGAGATGCTGGAGGATCTGATCGCCGCCGCCGTCAACGATGCAGTGCGCAAGGTGGAAGCCACTAGCCAGGAAAAAATGGCCAGTGTGACCGCTGGTTTGCCGCTCCCGCCGGGCATGAAGCTGCCGTTTTAGAAATTATCATTAAAATCAATAACTTAAGATATATCTTTGTAATCCAGTGAATTCACCGCCCGCCCTGCAATCCCTGATCGAAGCGCTGCGCTGCCTGCCCGGCGTGGGCCCGCGCTCGGCGCAACGCATGGCGTTTCATTTGATGCAACGCGACCGTCCCGGCGCCGAACGCTTGGCCGTGACCATGAGCGCGGCGCTGGAGCGAGTGCGGCATTGCGAACGCTGCAACAATTTTTCGGAAGAACCGGTGTGCGCCTTGTGCCAGTCGCCGCGGCGCAATGCGCAGCTGCTGTGTGTGGTCGAGACTCCCGGTGACCTGCTGATGATGGAGCAGGCACAATGCCATGATGGCCTGTATTTTGTGTTGATGGGCGCGTTGTCGCCCCTGGATGGCATCGGCCCCAAAGACATACATCTGGAGCGTCTGCTACAGCGCGCCGCCGACGGCGTGGTGCAGGAAGTGGTGCTGGCCACCAATTTCACGGTGGAAGGCGAGGCTACCGCGCATTACGCCGGAGAACTGCTGCGCGCCAAAGGGGTGCGGGTGACGCGCATCGCGCGCGGTCTGCCGGTGGGCGGTGAACTCGAACACGTGGACGGCGGCACGCTCGCGCAGGCAGTGCTCGAGCGCCGGGAAGTCTAAACTTCAGCTGGCGGCCAGGTGGTGCAAGCGTGTCGGATCAGCAACTCGGCGCGCAGCTAAAGACCTTCGCGGTCTGCGCATGTGCGGTTGATCCCGACGTGACTGCCGAGAATGAAACGCCCAGATGATCGCCGTTGGCGCCCATGAATATGCCGGTCTTGCCCAACGTTGCCGGGGTGCTGGTCGAGCAGGTGGACCCGCTGCAGGTGCCGGTGGTGGTCTGGTCAATGTAAGCCCCTTTGCCGGCGACTGACATGATGGAAGAAGTAGTGCTGCTGCCGAATGACCAGGTGTCAGACGGGAATGTGAGTGTGGTGGCACCGAAGGTCGCTGTCTGCGCCGTGAAATTGATGCTCAGGCTGGTGGAGAGCGTGCCGGTCTGCCCGAGCTGGTTGGTAGGTGTAGTCCCGCCCACCAGGGACATGTTGAAGGTTCCGGTCTTGGCGGAGACAACTTCTGCCGGTGTCAGCGGGCCATAAAGATAATGAAACTGGTTGGTGGCGCTAAGGGTCACCGTGCTGCCGTTTTCCTCCGTGAACGTGCCACTGGTCCAGCGCCCCCAGTGCAGATTCAGCGAATTGGGCACGGTCTCGTCTATGACGCTGCTGCTGAGAGTGCTGGCGGACACACCTTTGCCACCGCCGGGCTCTGCACTTACCCCTGCCGGAACCGACAGCCCGGTCAGCTTTTGCGTGGCGGCCAGCGTGCTGCTGGCACCGGCCGGATCGGTCAGCACATTGGCAGTCGTCAGAAATGCGCCGCCATCATCGGGGTCCGTTGCAGTAGACGCCGGGTTGAAATATGAACCCACGATGGCGATAGTGGGTTTGGTTGTCGAGGTGACAACAACAGGAGTTCCCTGTGCATTGAGGGATTGAGTGGCCACAAATTGCAGTTGCGGCAGTGGATCGGGGGTGGCGCTAGGCCGACTCTCGGCGGCGGCGCCGCCAGTCGTAGCCTGCTCTGAACCGGATCCACCGGTTTCGCCCTTGTTGCCGCCTTGTTTGCGGCCTTCCAGCTTGTTGGATACAAAATCCGGTGCAACGAGCAGGGGCTCCACCAGGCTCTTGGCGTCGGCGACGTAGAAATTTTCATTGATGCCGAAGCCCTTGCTCTCACGCTCATTGGTCACATCAATGCCATTGCTGCCGTGGGAGAGCCCGAGCACCCGGCCGTAGAGGCCGTCCTTGGCCGTCGAGCCGTCATTGTTGCGACAATCACTCTGACACAAAGTTGCGGCATAGTCGGTACCGCGGATGCCGATGGTGGCGGTCGTCGTGCTCAGTCTGTAATTCGAATTGTTGCTTCGGCCTATCAGTCCCGTGATGGTGCGTAGCCCACCCTTGAGCAGGCTGAAAAACCCGCGCTCGCCGCCGTCTTCCTTGCCGGAAAACTGGAAACTGTCGATGCGCAGCTCGCTGTTGTCCTTTAACGAAACTATGCTCTCATCGGTAAAACGCACCTGCAAATTGCTGGCCACACCGGTATGCAGCACATCCTTGTCCTGGATCAGCGTGCCGAAAGCAAGCTTGATGGTCTGATTACCGCGGATGGCTGTCGAGTCGCCTACGGCCAGCAGCACCCGGCCGATGTCCGCGGCCTGTGCGGCAACGGCAAGACCTAGGGCGGCAAAGAGGGCAAAGCGGGGCAAATAGCGTGTCATGGTGTTCCCCTTACTTGAATTCGTAGCGAACCTTGAACGTCAGCATGTCTCGCCGATAGGCGTACAAGGCAAGGTTCGAGGTGTTCTTGGCCAGCAGCAACTCGGCACGTAGACTCAGGTTTCTGGTGTAGGCGTAACTCGCGATAGCATCGGCGGCGTAATAACTGTCCTCGCGGACAGTCCTCAGCAGCGTATCTGCGCCGTCATATCGACTGTTTTGATAAGTGCCTCCGACCGAAACTGCCCACTTCGGAGCGGGGGTAATGGCCAGTGCGATCCGCCCCCCCGTATATATCGCGTCCCAGATCAGGGCGGCCTTCCGTATTGTGTTCCTTGCCAGAGTTGATGCTTGCCGTGAGTAATGGCTGCCACTTGTCGATGAATGCTTTGCGGTAACCGATGCCGGCCGCATAAAAATCGGCATTGCGGGGCCGGTTGTTGCCGGTGTAGTCGAAATTGGCGATCTGCACAAAGGGGCTGATGGTCTGCAGTTCGTCGATCTGGTGCAGCCATTCTCCGGAAAGGCTGTTGACTGTGCGGAAGCGGTTGTAGTCGACAGAGGCTTCGGAGTGCGAGGCAGTAAGGCGATAGTAGTTCTTGTCCTTGAAATAGGACAGGCCGCCGCTGGCTGTGATGTTGCCCTGATCAAACTGCTGTGCATTCCCGGAGCTGTTGAATTTGCCATCGACCTGTCCACCCGCGAAAATGGCGAGGCCCGGCGCGATCGGGTGGGTAATCTGTCCGCCGACTGCCAGCCAACTGAAGTTGGAACTGGTTTTCACGCCGCCCTGACCAATGACCACATTGCCGAATACCGGCAGATTGATGTTGGCGTTGCCGACACCGCCATTCACGTTGCTGTCGTAACCGTAGCCTGCTTCCACAAACAGGCCGGTGGTCGTGCGGTAGGTGCTTTCACGGGCACGCAGCGCATCCAGAAAACGCTCGATGTTTGCCACCACTGCGGCGGGCGGTTTGGCATTCAGAACTGCATTAAATTCCTCCCGCGCGCGCTGGTCGTCTCCCATGACGAAATAACCCCGCGCCAGTTCAAGTCTTGCACTGTTGTTGTCAGGATAATTGACTGCGTAGCGCTCCAGTGCCAGGACACCTTCACCCGCATGACCGCTGTCGATGGCAGCGATGCCGAAATAAAAGTCGAAATCCGGATTTCCCAGCAGCTCCGGATGATTTTTTCCCAGCGCGTAGGCTGCGGCAGCATTGCCCTTGTCGAGGTTTGCCTTGATGTCGTCGGTGGGTCCCGCGAATGCCGGGCTGACTGGTGCCAGCCACATTGATGCGAGGCACAACACAATGACTGATTTGTACAGTCTTTTGCACAGATGTTTCATTTTTATTCTCCCTTGCCTGTCTTCGAAATACAGGTCAGGCGCGGTGACCCCTGCACGTCAACTGTATACTACTCAATTACCTGTAGCCAGAAAATCATGAATACTGTAAATCCGACCATGTATCTGAAACCGCAAATATCACGCCAGTTTCGGAGCAAAACTGCTGCTTGCATCCCGTTATGAAGCCTGGAGCCAAGCACAAGCGCAGTCCATTCCGCAGACCGAAATCGCAGGCGCCGGCGCCGCAGGCCAAAACGCCGACGCCGTCAACGACGATGGAGGCGGCCGAACGTCCGTCGCAGTCACCCCAGCAGTCTGAGATGCGCGGCGACAAGTTACACAAGATACTGGCTCAGGCAGGTTTCGGGTCGCGTCGCGCGATGGAAGAGCGCATACGGGCCGGCGAAGTGACGGTTAATGGCAAAGTCGCCACCATCGGCGATCGGGTAACCCCGGAAGACCGCATCAAGGTCGGCGAAAAACTGGTGCGGCACGCACAAGCCGGAGAATTGCCGCGGGTGCTGCTGTATCACAAACCTGAAGGCGAAATTGTCAGCAACGATGATCCGCAGGGCCGCCCCACGGTATTTGCCAAACTGCCCCCGGCGCGCGATGCCAAGTGGCTGGCAATAGGGCGCCTGGACTTTAATACCAGCGGACTGCTGATTTTTACCACTTCGGGTGATTTGGCCAACCGCATGATGCATCCACGCTTTGAGGTCGAACGCGAATATGCGGTGCGAGCGTTGGGCGAGTCCACGCCGGCGCGACTAGATGCCATGTGCGCGGGCGTGCAACTTGAAGATGGCGTAGCGCGATTCGAATATCTGCAGGAAGAAGGGGGCGAGGGCGCCAACCGCTGGTTCCGCGTCCTGCTGAAAGAAGGACGCAATCGTGTAGTGCGCCGGCTGTTCGAATCACAAGGTCTCACGGTCAGCCGGCTGATGCGCGTGCGCTTCGGCATTATTGCGCTGCCCCCGCGGTTGAAGCGCGGTCAGTTTATCGCGCTGTCGTCCGCGGACGTCGAACGCCTGCAGGCCTGGTCCGCCGCGCCGATGCAGCCGGAGCTGCAGGTAATGCTGCCTTCTGTAACAGAGCCACGCAGTCGTCCCCGCCGCTCGTCTCCGCCCAGATAAACGGCAACGCCGGAAAAGCGCGCTCGACACGCGCCCGGTTGTGCCCGACCTCCAGCACCAGCCAGCCCTTAGGGCTGAGGTGTGTGCCTGCGTCTTCCAGGATGCGCCGCACCAGATCCAGGCCATCACTCCCGCCGTGCAGCGCGAGTTCCGGCTCATGGCGGAATTCAGCCGGCAGTGCACGCATCACTGGCGCCCTGACATAGGGCGGGTTGCTCAGTATTAGGTCATACCGTTTGCCGGCGAGGGCTGCAAACAGGTCCGAACGATGCAGCTGCATTCGTGGTGCCAGTTGATGTTCACGCAGGTTGCGGCGGGCCACTGCCAGCGCGGGGCTGGAAATGTCTGCGCCATCAACCTGCGCACGCGGGAAGGTGTGGGCGGCGACGATGGCCAGACAGCCGGAGCCCGTGCACAAGTCGAGAATGGCGTGAGGTGATTGACGCAACCAAGGCTGCAGGCGGTCGCGCAACAATTCGGCGATATAGGAACGCGGCACGATGACGCGCTCATCAACATAGAAACGGTATTCACCCAGCCAGGCCTGGCGCGTCAGGTAAGCGGCAGGCAGGCGTTCTGCGATGCGCCGCTCAAACAGCTGCCGGGCACGTCCGGCAACCCGCGCTGGAACCGGTTGATCCAGTTGCTGGGCTAGGGCCTCAAACGGGCAGCCCAACGCATGCACCATCAGCGAGGCGGCCTCATCATCAGCGTTGAGTGTGCCCTGGCCGTAACTCAGCCGGGCTTTGCGAAAGCACCGGGCAGCTTCGGTGATCAGCTGGCGCGGTGTCTCCGGTCTTTTGGTGTCAGCTTGCGAAATATTAAATTCTTTTTAATAATCAATTATTTATGTAATTAAATTAACCTAGGGCATCAAGATCGAGCTTGATACTCGACAAGTCGTCCGTAGAGGTGCTGGTGGTCCTGCCGCCGTGGGTCGGTGAGGGCGCTTTGGTGGCGCTGCTGGTGGTAGGGGCGTTGCTGATCAAATTGTGCAGATTGCTCGGCGAATCCGCATTTGCCAGCGCTTCATCCATGGTGATGCGGCCGGCCTTGTAGAGTTCGAACAGCGCCTGCTCGAAGGTTTTTGAACCTGGCGACAGACTTTGTTCCATGGCGTCCTTGATCTGGTTGATCTCGCCGGATTTGATCAATTCCTGGATATGCTTGGTGTTGATCATGACTTCCACGGCAGCAACGCGCTTGCCATCAACGGTTTTGACCAGGCGCTGCGAAACCACTGCACGCAGGGCAATCGACAGGTCAGCCTGCAGGCTTTCACGCGCTTCGCGCGGGAAAAAGCCGATGATGCGGTTCAGGGCGTTATAACTGTTGTTGGCATGTAGCGTGGACATGCACAGATGGCCGGTCTGCGCGAACAGCAGTGAACTCTGCAGCGTCTCACGATCGCGGATCTCGCCGACCATCAGCAGGTCGGGCGCTTCGCGCATCGCGCTGATCAGCGCGTTTTCATAACTGTGGGTATCAACCCTGACTTCACGCTGGTTGACGATGGATTTCTTATTCTTGAAAATGAATTCGATCGGATCCTCGATGGTCAGGATATGACCGGTCTTTACGGAATTACGGAAATCGATCATTGAAGCCATGGTGGTCGATTTGCCCGAGCCGGTGGAGCCGACAATCAGGATCAGCCCCAGCTTTTCCATGATCGATTCCTTCAATATCGGCGGCAGCCCCAGTGTGTCGAAAGCCGGCACATCCGGCTTGACGAAGCGGATGACCATGGCCACGGTATTTTTCTGCTGAAAAATATTGACACGGAAGTTGCCGAGTTCGCCGCCGTTCTGGGCAAAGTTCATTTCATGGCTGGTTTCGAATTCCTTGACCTGCGCCTCTGTCATCAACTCATAACAGATTTTTTTGATCTGACCAGCCTCCAGCAGCTGATTATTGATCGGCATCACCGTGCCGTTGATCTTGATCTGGATTGGTGCGCCGGCGGTAAAAAACATGTCCGACGCCTGCTTGTCGGCCATCAACTTGAACAATGGTGTGACGAACATGGTGTTCCCCCCGTTTTATCCCGTTATGCCCGGTGAGGGCTGTGGGTGCGCCCGGTAGCCGGAGCGCTGCGCCCAGTATCCCAAGTATCGCGCGCCTTGCAAAGCGTGCTTTGTGGCAGAGAATGGCTCAGTCATCGCTGCGCAGCAGATCATTGATGCTGGTCTTGGCGCGGGTCTTGGCGTCGACCTGCTTGACGATGACGGCGCAATAAAGATTGTATTTGCCGTCTGCGGACGGCAATGAACCCGAAACCACTACCGATCCTGCAGGGACCCGGCCATAGAGCACCTTCCCGGAATCGCGGTGATAGATTTTGGTGCTCTGGCCGATAAACACGCCCATCGAGACGACCGAACCTTCCTCAATCACCACGCCCTCGACGATTTCCGAGCGCGCCCCGATGAAGCAGTTGTCTTCAATAATGGTCGGATTGGCCTGCAGCGGCTCAAGCACGCCGCCGATGCCGACGCCGCCCGACAGATGTACGTTTTTGCCGATCTGTGCGCACGATCCGACTGTGGCCCAGGTATCGACCATGGTGCCTTCGTCGACATAGGCACCGATATTCACGAATGAAGGCATCAGCACCACATTTTTGGCGATGTAAACACCGCGTCGCGCCGCAGCGGGCGGTACCACACGGAAGCCGCCGGCTTTGAATGCCGCTTCATCATAATTGGCGAACTTCGGCGCAACCTTGTCGTAGTAACGCGTGCAGCCATCCTGCAGCACCACATTGTCCTGCAGTCGGAATGACAGCAATACCGCCTTTTTCGCCCACTCGTTGGTCTGCCACTGGCCGCTGCGTTTCTCGGCGACCCGCAGCGCACCGGAATCGAGCAGGGCTATGGTTTCTTCCACTGCCCGCCGGATATCGGCTGGCGCATCAGCAGGCGACAGCTGGGCACGCTTTTCCCAGGCGTTCTCAATGGTGGTCTGCAGTTGTTTCATTTTGGCTTCCTTTTCTATTGCGGCAGATGATTCATAACAATGCGGCAAAGCGGCGCAGCCGATGTGCCGCTTCTACACATTCATTCAGGGTGGCAACCAGCGCAATGCGTACACGTCCAGTGCCGGGGTTGATGCCACGTGCTTCGCGTGCGAGATAACTGCCGGGCAGCACGCTGACGCCCTCGCTGGCATACAGGCGGCTCGTGAATTCGGTATCCGCGATGGGCGTCTGCAACCAAAGATAGAACCCGGCATCGGGCCAGGCTGCGGGCAGGGCGGGATGCGTAATATCGATTACGGCGCGGAATTTTTCCAGGTACAGCTTGCGATTCTCCACCACGTGGGTTTCGTCTTGCCAGGCGGCGATGCTTGCCGCCTGTATCGGCGGGCTCATGGCGCCGCCATGGTAAGTGCGGTACAGATAAAACTTCTTCAATACGGCGGCATCACCGGCAACGAAGCCGGAGCGCATGCCCGGCACATTGGAACGTTTCGACAGACTGGAAAACACCACCAGATTGCGATAGTCGGTGCGGCCCAATTGTACTGCGGCACTGAGCGCGCTCAGAGGCGGGTGCGCTTCGTCAAAATAGATCTCGGAATAACATTCGTCAGCGGCAATAACGCAGTCGTAACGGTCCGCATATTCGAACAGCAGCTTCCAGTCTGCCAGCGTCAGCACTTTGCCGGTGGGATTGCCGGGCGAGCAGACGTACACCAGTTGAGTACGACGCCACACCTCGTCCGGCAGTTGCCCGGGCTGGCAGGCGTAGTCGCTGTCGGCCATGGCGTGCACATATTCCGGCTGCGCGCCGGCAAGCAGCGCCGCCCCTTCATAGATCTGGTAAAACGGGTTCGGACACACGACCACCGGAGCCGGGCGACTGTCGTCGATCACGGCCTGGGCAAAGGCGAACAGTGCTTCACGGCTGCCATTGACCGGCAGTACCTGGGTCGCTGGATCTGGTGCCGGTATGCCGCAACGCCGGGAAATCCACTGGGCAATGGCCAGGCGCAAGGCTTCGCTGCCCAGCGTCGCCGGATAGTGAGACAGCCCATCCAGGCTGGCGACCAGCGTATCGCGGATAAATGCCGGCGTCGGATGCTTGGGCTCGCCAATATGCAGGCTGATCAGTTTGCGGTCAGCCGGGAGGGCATGGCCCTCAAGCAGAGCAGTGAGCCGCTCGAACGGGTAACTTTGCAACAGTTCTAGGCGTGGATTCAACGGAATTTCGCAGGCGTGGAGTTAAATGCGCTGGCGCGCTGACAGGCAGTATAAAGGCCGGATATGCCGCGCACGTACACGGAGCTCCGTTCAGCGCGTGGATGCGCCTGGATCGAGCATCGGCAGGTCAGGCATATGCGCCAGGCGAAAGCCGCGTCGCATATGCTGCGCACTGATGGTGGTGAAAATACCCCCGCGCACATAAAACCGGGCAGTCAGGTGCAGGTAACGTGGTTTGATGGCAGTTACGAGATCGTCCAGTATCTGGTTGGTCACCGCTTCATGAAAAGCACCCTCATTGCGGAAGGACCAGATATAGAGCTTGAGGCTTTTTAATTCAATGCAGCGCTTGTCCGGCACATAATCCAGCAGCAAGGTTGCAAAATCCGGTTGCCCGGTTTTCGGGCACAGGCACGTAAACTCCGGTATTTCCATGTGAATCCGGAAATCCCGTGCCGGTGCAGGATTGGGAAAGGTTTCAAGTTTACGGGAGGGCTGCACGGACATTAGCGGCGTGTATCTATTTAATGAGTCAATTCAGTTAAAATGCGCGCTGAATTCTACCTCTTTAGCTGCATCAGACAACTTTTTCTTGGCAGAACAGCACCTTGCGCCTAAAGCAAATCAATCTCGCGGGTTTCAAATCCTTTGTCGATCCCACGCATATCCCGGTACCAGGGCAACTGGTGGGTGTGGTCGGACCCAACGGCTGCGGTAAGTCCAACATCATCGACGCCGTACGCTGGGTACTCGGCGAGACCTCCGCCAAGCACCTGCGCGGTGCGACCATGCAGGATGTGCTGTTCAACGGTTCAGGCGAGCGCAAGCCGGTCAACCGTGCCACCGTCGAACTGGTATTCGACAACAGTCTGGGCAAAGCCGCAGGTCAATGGTCGAGTTACGCTGAAATTTCGGTCAAACGCATGTTGGAGCGCGATGGCGATTCCGCTTATTACATCAACAATTTACGTGTGCGCCGCCGCGATATAGCAGATATTTTCCTGGGCACCGGGCTGGGCAGCCGCGCCTACGCGATCATCGAGCAGGGCATGATTTCGCGGGTCATTGAAGCTAAACCGGAAGAATTGCGGGTTTTCCTGGAAGAGGCTGCAGGCGTCTCCAAGTATCGGGAGCGCCGGCGTGAAACCGAACTGCGTTTGCGCGACACGCGTGAAAACCTGGCACGCGTTGACGATATCCGCCAGGAACTGGATAAACAGCTTACTCATTTGCAGGGGCAGGCGGAAGTCGCTACCCGCTATCATGAATTGCAGACCCGGGTCACCGGTACCCAGCAGTTGCTGTGGTTTGTGCGGCGGCAGGAATCGGCCGCGACCCGTAGTCGGCATGCCCGGGAAGTCGAGCGACTGGGTACCGAACTGGAAGCTGAAACAGCGCGCCTGCGCGATGCCGAACGCAGGCTGGAAGAACTGCGCAGCCAGCATTACAAATCAGGCGACGAAGTGCATGGCGCCCAGGGCGCTTTGTACGAAACCAATGCTGAAATTGCCCGCATCGAACAGCAGATTGCGCACATCCGCGAGAATCGCAGCCGCGTCGAACAACAGATCAGCAGTGTCAGTAATCAGACCGTAGCTACGCAGACACAACTTGAGCAGTCTGCTGCCAATCTTGCCGAATGGCGTCAAGAACATGCCAGGGCCGAAGAGCAGTTTGCAACCTGCGAGGCGCGCATCACCGAAGAACGGGCCAAATTGCCGGTGGCCGAAGATTCCTGGCGTGCAACCAGTGCCCGGCGCGACGAATTGCAGCAGGCGATGGGGCGTGCCGAGCAATCCCGCCAGGTCGAACAGACCAAGCTCGCTCACGCCTCGCGTGTGCTCGAACAGCTTTCAACGCGCAATGCACGTCTGTTTGAAGAGCAGAATGTGCTCGAAAAACCGGACACGGCGGCGATCGAAGCGCTGCAGGCGCAGATCGAAGACATGACCGCAGAACTCTCGGAACGCCGGGAAGCGCTGGCGACCAAAGAGCACGGACTGCCCGAACTGGAACAGGTGCTGGAACAGCACAGCGCAGCGGAGGATCAGGCCGTACAAGCCATGACCGCCATGGAAGCCCGCGTGGAAGCATTGCGTCAGTTGCAGAACAAGCTGGCGCACGGTGCCGATCTGGAAGAGTGGATTGCAGCCCGCGGCGTCGATAACAAGGTGCGCCTGTGGCAGGGCATCACCATAGAAACGGGTTATGAGGATGCGCTCGAAGCCGTGTTGCGTGAACGGCTGAATGCGGTGATGGTGGACGGGTTGGATACCTGCGGCAACTGGTCGGACAGTACGCCTCCCGGAAAACTTGCAGTAGCCGAAATCGGTGCTGCCACGACTGCTGGTGCTGCGGCCCCGCTGCCTTCGCGGGCGCTTCCATTGTCGCGTTTTGTGACCTGCCGTGATCAACGGCTGGCCCCGGCTCTTGCCGACTGGCTGCATAGCGCATTTGTGGTCGATGATCTTGCCGCTGGTCTGGCTTTGCGCGCCCAGTTGGCACCGGGCGCACTGCTGGTATCCCGCGACGGTTATCTGTTTACCAAGCACAGCCTGACTTTTCATGCGCCAGACTCAGAGCTGCATGGCGTGCTGTCGCGACAGCGCGAAATTGAGGAATTGGACGTTGCGGTGGCGGAAAAGAAAGTCGCCACTGATGCCCTGCGGACTGCAGTCGAAGAACAGTCTGCGCGTATTGCAGCGGAAAAGGCTGCGCTGAGTGCCATGCGCAGCGAAGTCGCGGAACTGCAGCAGCAGCATCATGCCCGGCAAATGGAAAGCGTGCGACTGACCGAACAGACCCAGCGACTGACGCAGCGTGGAGAGCAGATTGCTACAGAGCTGGCCGAGCTTGCGATACAGGTCAGTGCCGAAACAGTGCAACATGAAGAAGCTTCTGCCAATCTGGCGCAATTCGGAGAGGAAGCCGGTGGATTTGCACGTGAACTGGAAGGTGCGCAGGAGCTGTTCCGTGATGCACAGTCGGCACTCGATCAGCAGCGCGAAACCGTGCAGCAGGCCGATCGCGAGATGCAGGAAGCGGTATTCCAGGGCAAAACCTCGCTAAGCAAGATCAGTGAAGTTGAGCGCGTCATGGCCACAGCTGGCGAGACGCTGGAGCGTCTGCAACAGGCCCTGGCAACCGAACAGGAAGCGCTGTCACGACTCGACGAGACGTCATGGCAGCAGCAATTGCAGGAGTTGCTCAATGTGCGCGCCGCGCGCGAACAGGCGCTGGCGCAGGCCCGCGACGTGCTGGAAGCGACAGAGGCGCATCTCAAGGCAGTTGAGCAGGAGCGCATGACCGCGGAGCAAAAACTCGGCCCGTTGCGTGACCGCATCAGCGAAGTGAAGTTGAAGGAACACGAAGCGCGTATCAATGAGGAGCAATACGCGCAGCAACTCGCCGAGGCCGGCGCCAATGAAGAGGCGCTGGCGGAGTCACTGGAAAAAGGCACCCGGTCGGGCTCCCTGCAGTCTGAAATCAACCGCTTTACGGATGAGATCAAGTCCCTGGGCGCGGTGAATCTGGCTGCGCTGGAGGAACTCGAAGTCGCAAGCCAGCGCAAAACCTATCTGGATGCACAGTCTGCTGACCTGACTGCGGCCATGGAAACACTGGAAGATGCGATACGGCGCATCGATCGTGAGACGCGTGAGCGCCTGCAAACGACCTTTGATGAAGTAAATGCCCATTTCTCCAAAATGTTTCCCGCGCTGTTTGGCGGCGGCAATGCCAAACTACTGCTTACCGGCGAGGAAATTCTCGACTGCGGCATCCAGGTCGTCGCCCAGCCTCCAGGCAAGAAGAACAGCTCGATCCATCTGCTGTCAGGCGGCGAAAAGGCACTGACCGCGATGGCGCTGGTATTCTCCATATTCCAGCTGAATCCGGCGCCGTTCTGCATGCTGGATGAGGTCGATGCACCGCTGGACGATCACAACACCTCCCGTTTCTGCGAACTAGTGAAAAAAATGTCTGAGCAATCGCAGTTCATTTTTATCAGTCACAACAAGATCACCATGGAAATTGCCAATCAGCTGCTGGGTATTACCATGCAGGAACCCGGCGTATCACGGGTAGTGGCTGTGGACATCGAGGCGGCAATGAAAATCACCGAAGAGGCGGCGTAAAGCGCTGCAACGCATGAGCGACCTGCAAATCGCATTGGGCGCCATCGGGATCCTGGTAGTAGGCGGGGTTTACGTTTTTAATTCGTGGCAGGAGCGCAAGCTTCGCCGGCGCCTGGAGCAGGCATTTGGCGGCAACCGCGATGATGTACTGCTGAATTCAAAACCTGCCGTAGAAGAACACCTTGAACCACAAAGCCCGCGGATCGAACCCAGACTGGGAGGCGAAGCTGACGGGGAAACGCTGGCGGACGCCGCATGGCAGTCGCCCGCCCCTACGGGTGACGTGGAAATCGCTGACGCTGCCGACTCCTTGATCGAGTTTGTCGCTGACATCGAATTGCCGGTGGCTGCAGCAGATGCCGCGCTGCGTGAATTGCAGTCACAGCTGGCCACATTGGGCAAACCATTGCGCATGCTCGGCTGGGATGCCGCAGCGCAGACCTGGTACCTGTTGAACCGGAACGCAAACGGCGACTGCACTCGGCTGCAAGTCGCGCTGCAACTGGTCAATCGTACAGGCCCGGTACTCGCGCCGCAGTTGAGCGGATTCTGCGATGCGGTGCAGGCGTGGGCGGTACGCCATCGCGCAACCGTTCAAATCGATGATCCGACCGAGGCCCTGGAAGCGGCCCGCGCATTGGATACCCTGTGCGGTGAAATGGACGTGGCCATAGGCATGAATGTAGTGGCACCCGAAGGAGCTACTTTTCCCGGGGAACAAATTGCGGCGGCGGCAAGTGCCGCCGGTCTGCAGTTGGCTGAGGACGGTTTATTTTATTGCCGGAATGCTGACGGCGAGATGCTGTTTTCAATGGAAAACCACGAATCAGGACTATTCACAGCCGGTGGCTTTGCAGCCCTGGAAACGTCGGGCCTGACGCTGTTGCTGGATGTGCCGCGGGTTGCCGCCGGTGAAGCGGCGCTGGATGAAATGGCGCGCATCAGCAACGAGCTCGCAGTAGCGCTGGGCGGTTTTGTCGTTGATGACAACCGGGTGCCGTTGCAGGCCGCAAGCCTGGCACGCATCAAGACCCAGCTCCGGGGCATCAATGAAGCGATGACAGCCCATAAAATACCGGCGGGCAGTCTGCGGGCACAACGCCTGTTCGCATGACTGCGGAAGCGCTGCCGGAGCGCGTAGCCCGCCTCCGTGAGGAAATCGAGCGCCACATTCATGCGTATTACGACTTGGATGACCCGCTGATTTCCGACGCCGAGTTTGATCGGTTGTTCCGTGAACTACAGCAGATCGAATTTGAACATCCGGAGCTAATCACCGCCGATTCGCCTACCCAGCGTGTTGGAGGTGCAGCATCGACAACCTTCGATCCGATCGTGCATCGCCAACCGATGTTGTCTCTCAACAATGCGTTCGAGGTCGACGCAGTGCAGGCTTTCGACCGCCGTGTGCGTGAGGCACTGCAGCAGGATGCTGTTGAATACGCGGTCGAGCCCAAGTTCGATGGCCTGGCCATCAGTCTCGTTTACGAGAATGGCTTGTTTGTCCGTGGTGCAACACGTGGCGATGGGGCCACCGGTGAGGATGTAACTGCCAATTTGCGCACCATACGCTCGATACCGCTGCGTTTGCGCCTGCCGCATCCGCCACAATTGCTGGAGGTGCGCGGTGAAGTGCTGATGCTGCGCGCGGATTTCTTCAAACTGAATCAACAGCAACAGGCGCGTGGCGACAAATTGTTTGCCAATCCGCGCAATGCTGCTGCCGGTGCATTGCGGCAACTCGATTCACGCATCACGGCCGGACGCAAACTGACGTTCTTTGCCTACGGCGTGGGTGCGGCCGAAGGGTATACATTCCCCAAGAAATTATCACAAGTTATTGATTATATTAATAAAAATGGATTTGTGGCAGCGCAGGAGCGCGCCATTGCGCAGGGCGTTGACGGGCTGCTGGGGTATTACCGCAGGATCGGTGAAGCGCGGGTTGGCCTGCCTTATGAAATTGACGGTGTGGTCTACAAGGTCAACAGCCTGGCAGCGCAGCAGCGTTTGGGGTTCGTCGCGCGCGCACCGCGCTTTGCCATTGCCCACAAATTTCCAGCGGAAGAAGCGGTCAGCGTGGTGCTCGGCATCGATGTGCAGGTCGGCCGTACCGGGGCCCTGACACCTGTCGCGCGACTGCAGCCGGTGTTTGTCGGTGGCGTGACCGTGACCAACGCGACGCTGCATAACCTGGACCAGGTGCGCGCAAAAGATGTACACGAAGGTGATACCGTAATCGTGCGGCGAGCCGGCGATGTGATCCCCGAGGTTGTGCGCGTAGTGCCGGAAAAACGACCGGCACAGGTGCGACAGTTTGAAATGCCGGAGAACTGTCCGGTATGTCAGTCCCGTGTGGAGCGCATCGACAGCGAATCGGCCTATCGTTGCACCGGCGGGCTCTACTGCCCGGCACAGCGCAAGCAGGCGCTGCTGCATTTTGCATCGCGACGGGCAATCGATATCGAAGGACTGGGCGAAAAACTCGTCGACCAGCTCGTTGACAAGAGCCTCGTAAACACACCAGCCGATCTCTACGGACTGCAGGCTGCGCAGCTTGCCGATCTTGACCGCATGGCGGAGAAATCAGCGGATAACCTGATTGCTGCGATAGCCGGGAGCCGGAATACGACTCTGGCGCGTTTTATCTACGCACTGGGCATCTATCATGTTGGTGAAGAGGTCTCGCGCCTGCTCGCGCAACATTTCGCAACGCTCGATGAGTTGCTGAAAGCCGACTGGGATGCGTTGATCGGGGAAAAGGAGCGTTTGCAGAAGGATAATGTGAAGCGGCGCGCAAAAGATCTTGAACCTGAGGATCCGTTGCTGCCCGGCGTTGGTCCCGAAATCATGCGCAGCGTTGCAAATTTTCTGCGCCAACCTCATAACCGGGATGTCATGGATCAGCTGCTTCAGCGCGGTGTGAAATTCGAGTCTGTGCGGGTCGCAACGGGTGGCGGCCTTGCCGGCAAGACATTTGTGCTGACCGGAACACTACCTGTGTTGAGCCGTGACGAAGCAAAAGCGCAAATTGAGGGGGCTGGTGGCAAGGTGACCGGTAGCGTCTCCCAAAAAACCGATTTTGTAGTGGCAGGTAGCGATGCCGGCAGTAAACTGGAAAAGGCGCAGGCACTGGGTATTGCCATCATTGACGAGCAGCAGTTGCTGGCGCTACTTGAACAACATGCAGGGGAGGGCAGTCGTTGAAACATGCCGTGATACGCAAGGCAGTATTTCCGGTGGCAGGTCTGGGCACGCGGTTTTTGCCGGCTACCAAAGCCAGTCCCAAGGAAATGCTGCCTGTCGTCGACAAGCCGCTGATCCAGTATGCGGTAGAGGAAGCCGTGGCCGCAGGTGTTACGGAACTAATTTTTGTAACTGGTCGCGGCAAGCGTGCGATAGAAGACCACTTTGATCAGGCCTATGAGCTGGAGCAGGCGCTGGCACTGGGCAAAAAAACCCGACTGCTGGAAGAAGTGCGCAGCATACTGCCCAAAGGAGTCAACTGCATGTTTGTGCGGCAGGCCCAGCCACTGGGCCTGGGCCATGCTGTCCTGTGTGCGCAATCTGCAGTGGGCAATGAGCCGTTTGCAGTCTTGCTGGCTGACGATCTGATTGATGCTCGCACACCTGTGCTGACACAGATGGCACGCGTGTACGGGAAGCAGCAGGCTTCGGTAGTGGCTGTAGCGCGGGTGCCGAAGTCTGAAATTTCGCGTTATGGCGTGGTAGCGATAGCGAAGCGCTCACGTTCGCCGCATGTCATCAGCGGTATCGTGGAAAAACCGTCAGCAGCGCAGGCGCCTTCTCGCCTGGGTGTAGTCGGTCGTTACATCCTGACTCCGGGGATTTTCGCTGAGTTGAACAGATCGCGGGCGGGCCAGGGGGGCGAAATTCAGTTGACCGACGCCATTGCACGGCTGCAACGCCGCGAAACAGTGCTGGCATTTGAATTCGCCGGGCGGCGTTTTGATTGCGGCAGCAAGCTGGGATATCTGGAGGCTAACGTCGAACTGGCTAAAAAACATGCCGAAATCGGACCGGCTTTTCGTCGCTATTTGCGCCGCATCAGTCGATAAATTTGCAGAATATACATATATTATCATGTGCTAATATTTAAGCCGATTCATTCAAACGAGGCCCACAATGGCAAATAAACTGATGATCATCATGGTCAACACCGATCCGAAAAACGGCCCTGAACTGGGCGCGCCATTCTTTCAGGCCACTGTCGCAGCCGCCATGGATTACGAGGTCGAAATTATACTGACGGCTAGCGCTGGAGAATTGGCCAAGAAGGGCGTCGCCGAGAAATTGTATGTAAAGCCCGGTTCGCCGAAAAATGTCTACGATTTCATGAAGGATGCACATGAAGCCGGCGTGAAATTCAAAGTCTGTACCCCGACGCTGGAACTGTGGGGTGATGACCTGATACCCGAGATCGAGGAAACCGTAGGTGGCGCTTATGTCATCGAACAAGCCATGGATGAAGACGTCGTGACATTCACCTATTGAAAACCCCTGCAACAGACGTCCTGGCAATACTCGAGAATGCCACGCAGCTTCTGGGTCCGGACGAGGTGGCAGCGGCGGTTCGCCGCATAGCCGGGGAAATCACCACGGTATTGGACGGACAGCAGCCTCTGGTGCTGGCAGTAATGCGCGGCGGCGTGGTGTTCGCCGGACAATTGCTACTGCAGCTGCCGTTTCCTCTGGATTTTGATTATGTTGATGTGACCCGCTACGGATCGGCTACCAACGGTGGCGCACTGAATTGGCGTGTAGATGTCCCGGCTGCTGCACGCAACCGCGTAGTACTGGTGGTGGATGACATACTGGACGAAGGACATACGCTGGCTGCCATTCGGGAGCGTTTGCTGGCTGCCGGAGCCGACAAGGTTTTACTTGCAGTCTTTGCCGACAAGCAGTTAAAACAAAAAAAGCCGGTTGCGGCAGACTTTGTGGCGGTTACCGTACCAGATCAATACGTCTTCGGCTTTGGCATGGACGTCAGGGGACTGTGGCGCAATTTGCCCGCCGTGTATGCTTTGAACCGGGACGAACCAGACTAGAGTTCAGCTTATGCTCGGCATCATCGGTGGCAGCGGCCTTGATCGCATCAAGGATTTTGTAGTCACTCAACAACATCGCGTATCCACGCCATACGGCGATCCGTCTGCGGCATTGAGCCGCGGCCGCCTGGGTGACCGGGAACTGATTTTCCTGCCCCGTCATGGGCCTGATCACAGCATTGCGCCGCACCGGATCAACTACCGCGCCAATCTCTGGGCGCTGGAGTCACTGGGTGTACATACGGTTGTCGCTGTTGCTGCCGTCGGCGGTATAACAAGTGCGCTGGTGTCCGGCACATTGCTCGTGCCTGATCAGATCATTGACTATACACATGGTCGCGAATCCACTTATTTTGACGGTGTCGGCAAACCGCTGAAACATATAGATTTTACGAACCCGTTTTGCGTTGTGCTTCGACAACGGCTGTTACAGGCTGCCAGTGTGGCCGGGGAATACCTGCACGACGGTGGCATCTATGGTGCAACTCAAGGTCCGCGCCTGGAAACCGCGGCGGAAATTAACCGCATGGTGCGGGATGGCGTCACCGTGGTAGGCATGACCGGCATGCCCGAAGCGGCGCTAGCGCGCGAACTTGGTCTGGATTACGCGATCTTGGCGGCTGTGGTCAATGCCGCAGCTGGGCGCGGCTCCAGCACGCATGGCATTGCCATTGAGGAAATCAATGCCGTCGCTGCAGCAGCGATGACGCGCACACTTAAAATCTTGAAGAATCTGGAGCCCGTAGATGGCGGTTAAGCCGGTCTTGCGCATGGGCGACGAGCGCTTGCATCAGATTGCGCGTCCAATTGAAAATTTCGATGCGCAGGCACTGCGCGACCTGTTGCATGATATGAAGGACACCATGCAGGCATTAAACGGCGCTGGGCTGGCAGCTCCGCAGATTGGCGTCGGGTTGCGCGTAGTGATTTTCGGCATTGCCGGGAATCCGCGTTATCCGGATGCCGAGCCAGTGCCGCAAACCGTGCTAATAAACCCAGTCGTCACGGCGCTGGACACGGAAATGGAAGAGGGTTGGGAAGGTTGCCTGTCGGTGCCGGGCATGCGCGGACTGGTGCCGCGCTACCTGCACCTGCGCTATCAGGGCTACGATGCTGACGGCAATACAATAGACCGTGTTGTATCCGGATTCCATGCCCGGGTAGTACAGCATGAATGTGACCATCTGGACGGCATACTCTATCCCATGCGCATGCCTGACATGCGCCATTTCGGATTTACTGAGGAATTGTTTCCCGGGGAAACGCCGGTGGACGACTGAGTCAGCCCGGAAAATCAGATTCGCAACTGATCCAGCAGATCGCTTTCAAACTTCACCGTAGCTTTCAAACTGTTGAATGCGCTGCCACTGACAACAAAAGTGTCTTCAGCACGCGCACCCAGTGTGCTGATTTTTGCAGAATGCAGATTGATGTCGAAGGCAGCCAGCATGCGGGCGATGCGCGACAACAATCCCGGCCTGTTGCCAGCGACAATGGACAGTACCTGGAAAGTACCGCGCTCATCGGCTTGTATGTCAACTTCGGGCGTGATCGGAAAGTGTCGCAGTTGCCTGCTCAACCGCGGTTTGGTCAGTGCCGGCAAAGGTGCTTTTTTCGACAAACGTTCTGTCAGCTCGTATTCGATGTAGCTGATGAGATCACGGTAACCAGGCTGCCGGTTAGACGCGTCCTGGATGTGGAAAGTGTCCAGGGCGTAACCATGGCGCGTAGTGTGAATTCTGGCTTCATAAATATCGAAGCTGATGCTTTCAATAAAGCTGCATATGCGTGAGAACAGCTCCTTCTGATCGGTGACATAGACCATAACCTGCAGACCTTCGCCAATGGGGGACAGGCGTGCCCTTACCACGGGTTCTTCAGCATGGACCAGTCCGTGGAGCTGGCGTGTATGCCAGGCAATTTCTTGTGCTTCGTGTTTTAGAAAATAAGCGGTATCAAGCTGTTGCCAGAATTCCTGATAATCTGCCTCGGGTATGGCATACAAGCGCAGCCGGGCCATGGCGTCTTCCTGGCGCCCGCGTTGACCGTCCTGTCGTTCGTTGGGTTCGCCGGCAAGCATGCGTCGGGTTGCGTGAAACAGGTTTTCCAGCAGTTGCGCTTTCCAGGCATTCCAGACCTTGGGGCTGGTGCCTCGTATGTCGGCAACCGTCAGCAGATACAGTGCAATGAGATGGCGTTCATCACCGACTCTCTGGGAAAACCCGTGCACCACCTCGGGATCACTCAGGTCCTGTTTCTGCGCAGTAGCCGACATCACCAGATGCTGCTCCACCAGCCATGACACCAGCTCGCAATCTACCGGCGGCAGGCCGTGTGCCTTGCAGAAGCGCAGGGCATCTACTTTGCCCAGATCGGAGTGATCGCCGCCACGGCCTTTGGCGATGTCATGAAACAAGCCGGCGAGGTAGAGCAGTTCCGGCTTTTCAAATTCGCTCATCAATCGGCTGCACAATGGAAACTCATGCGCGAGTTCCGGCACGGCAAAACGTCGTAAATTGCGCACTACCTTGAGGATGTGCTCATCCACGGTATAGACATGGTAAAGGTCGTGCTGCATCTGGCCGACGATGCGGCCGAATGCCGGAATATAGCGGCCGAGTATGTCGTATTGGTGCATGCGTCGCAGTTCCCGGATCACTCGCGTCGGACTGCGCAGGATCGCCATGAACAGTTCGCGCATGCGCGGATCGCGCCTCGACACGGGATTGATGCGACGACGTGCGCGCCACAAGGCCCTGAGTGTTTCAGCGCCTATGCCCTTGATCTCGTGGTGTTGTTGCAGCAACGCAAAGGCTTCCAGGATGGCACAGGGATCGCGCTCGAAGATATTCTGGTCTGGCGCCGACAGCAATTCGCCACGTATCACCACGAACCCTTTGTTGAGCGAGACCACTTTTTTGCTGTTGACAGGCGGAGATATCCGCAGAGCGAGATTCTGCAGCAATATGGTGTTCAATTGCGACACGGACTTTGCGGTCAGGTAGTAGCGCTGCATCAGCCGCTCACTCGCCCGCTTGCTGGCGCGCTCTGCAAATCCGAGTTTTTTTGCCAGCGCAGTCTGGTGATCGAACAGCAAACGATCCTCACGTCGTCCGGCGAGGTAATGCAGCTGTATGCGCAGTAATTCGAGCACTCGCTCATGACGGCTGATCGCGCCGGCTTCTTCATGGGTAATGAAACCGCGCCGGGAAAGTTCCAGCCAAGTATGTCCCAGTCGGGCGGCGCGGGATATCCACAGTATCGTATTCAGGTCGCGCAGACCACCGGCACTTTCCTTCAGATTCGGTTCAAGATTGGTTTCCTGATATTTGACGTGCCGCTTTTGCTGCTCGATACGTTTGGCGCGCAGGAATGTTGCGGGATCGATTGACTGTTGCAGTTTATGTGTGAACCGCTTGTACAGCTCGCGATTGCCGCAAAGCAGGCGGGATTCAAGCATATTGGTCTGCACCGTTACGTCCGAGGCTGCAACAGTAAAACATTCATTCAGCGTGCGCACACTGTGGCCGACTTCCAGTCCAATGTCCCAGAAATTGCCGACCAGCGATTCCAGTTTTCCGCGCAATTCCTCGCGAGGGGCGGCGGGTAACAGGATAAGAATATCGACGTCGGAATGAGGGAACAGTTGAGCCCGCCCGTAGCCACCGACCGCCAACAGCGCGATTTCAGCTGGCATTTGCCGGGATTTCCACGCCAGACGGAGATGACGATCGGTCAGCAATGCCAGATGTTTCAGCAATTCCGTTTCTAGTTGCCCGTCCTCAAAACGCTGCTGGAGCACAGCGCGCTCGCCCGCCAGCGCAGCGCGTTGCGAGTCCGGCAGGACCGGGCTGCGAACGCGAGCGGATGATGTCAATTTGGTAGACATCAGATAGCGGCAATACTCAAGCGGGATGCACCGCTCAGGCGGGTTCCGGCGGTGTGCCGGCCGACACGGTGAGCACCTCATAGCCGTTTGCGCTCACCAAAACGGTGTGCTCCCATTGCGCAGACAGACTGTGATCTTTGGTAACAATGGTCCAGCCATCGGCCATCTGGCGAATATCGGCGCGACCGGCATTGATCATGGGTTCGACGGTAAAAATCATGCCGGGCTCCAGGCGCAAACCCATGCCGGGTCTGCCGTAATGCAAAACCTGTGGATCTTCATGAAATTTGCGTCCTATGCCGTGCCCGCAAAATTCACGGACGACGCTGAAGCCATGGCTCTCTGCGTGCGTCTGTATGGCATGACCGATATCGCCTAGCGTATTTCCGGGACGGACTGCCCGGATGCCTCGCCACATGCATTCATAAGTCAGTTCGGAAAGACGGCGCGCCTGGATCGATGGCGGGCCGACATAAAACATGCGACTGGTATCGCCGTGAAAGCCATCCTTGATGACGGTGATGTCGATATTCACGACATCGCCGTTTTTAAGTTTTTTCTCTCCGGGAACCCCGTGGCAGACGACATGGTTCACCGAGGTGCAGATGGATTTCGGGTAAGGTGTATAGCCGGGGGGGGTATAGTGCAGCGGCGCAGGCACCGTGGCCTGATGATTGACCATGTAATCGTGACACAAACGGTCCAGTTCGCCGGTCGTGATGCCGGATTTGACGTGAAGCTCGATAAAATCCAGCACTTCAGCCGCGAGCCGGCCAGCAACCCTCATGGCGGCAATTTCTTCGGAAGTTTTGAGTTCTACGGCCATTGTGCAAGGTCTTGGTCGCATGCTGCAGGATTGCGCAGGATGCTGGTTGTTGCGGGGAGGAGCGATTCTAACAGGTTGTAACCATTCAAAAAATCGTGATTTTCGGGACTTCGGGGCAGATAGCCCTGGCCGATTCGACCTCCCCGCGTTTGCTTGAGGGGGAATGTCTTTGCGTGTTAAAATAACAAGTTAGCTCGGCTAGTATTTATTTTTCGTTTTCGCCGAGCGCAAACCACACACCTGCCGACGTTAAGGGTGCCCGGATTTCCGGGTCGTAATGGGCGGGTGGCGGATTAACCCTAACTGGAGAACTTCCATTATGTCAGTCACCATGCGTGAAATGCTTGAGGCCGGCGTTCATTTTGGCCATCAAACTCGTTACTGGAATCCGAAAATGGCTCCCTACATTTTCGGTCACCGCAACAAGATACACATCGTCAATCTCGAAAAGACGATGACTTTGTATCACGATGCACTCAAATTCGTCCGGCAACTCAGCTCCAACAAGGGCAATATTTTGTTTGTCGGCACCAAACGTCAAGCGCGCGATATCGTGCGTGAAGAGGCGCAGCGCTGCAGTTCGCCGTATGTGGATTACCGCTGGCTGGGTGGCATGCTGACCAATTACAAGACAGTCAAACAGTCGGTGCAGCGTCTGAAGGATCTGATGGCGATGCAAGAAGACGGCTCGATGGAAAAGCTGTCGAAAAAAGAAGGTCTGCAGTACCAGCGCGAAATCGTCAAGCTCGATCGCAGCCTTGGCGGCATCAAGGACATGGCCAGCCTGCCTGATGCCTTGTTCGTAATCGACGTTGGTTACCAGAAGGGTGCGATTTCTGAAGCGAAAAAACTCGGTATTCCCGTAATAGCCGTCGTTGACACCAATCACTCGCCGGACGGTGTCGATTACGTGATACCCGGCAATGACGATTCCAGTCGCGCCATCAAGCTGTATGCGCGTGGCATGGCTGACGCCGTGCTCGAAGGACGCAGCACCAGCATCAAAGAAATCATAAGCGGCAGCGCTGACGAGTTTGTCGAGGTCGAGGACGGCGAAACCGCCGGTTCCTGAGCGAGCTCCACGACACATTCAAGGGGCGCGCAGCCCCTTTTTTTTAAATTGCGTTAAAGGAATGGTAGCAATGGCGGATATTACGGCGGGCATGGTTCGGGAACTGCGGATGAAAACTGATGCCCCGATGATGGAATGCAAAAAAGCACTGACCGAAGCCGACGGTGACATGGGCAAGGCTGAAGAAATTCTGCGAGTAAAACTCGGCAACAAGGCAAGCAAGGCAGCATCACGAATTGCAGCCGAAGGCATAGTCGCGGTACATATGGCAACAGACGGCAAACTGGGCGCAATTGTGGAAGTTAATTGCGAGACCGATTTTGTTGCTAAAAACGACGATTTTCTGGCCTTTACTGCGGCGCTGGCACAGCTTATTGCCGAAAAGGCACCTGCAGATGTGGCCGCACTCTCTGCACAGGTGCTGGAAGGCTCCACCGTGGAAGAGCGGCGCAAGGCGCTCGTAGGAAAAATCGGCGAAAACCTGAATATTCGTCGCTTCGAGCGCATAGCTGCCCAGGGCCGCCTTGCTTCTTACATTCATGGCGGCGCCAAAATAGGCGTGCTCGTGGATCTGGTCGGCGGTGATGAGACGATGGGCAAAGACATCGCGATGCATATCGCTGCCAGCAAACCGAAAGCGTTGGATGCCTCGGGAGTGCCGGCCGATGCCATTGAAACCGAGCGCCGCGTCGCAAATGAAAAAGCTGCCGAAGATGCCGCCAAATCAGGCAAGACAATTCCGCCGGAGATCATGGCCAAGCGTGTAGAAGGCTCGGTCCAGAAATTTCTGAAGGAAGTCACGCTGCTTGGGCAGCTGTTTGTCAAAAACGACAAACAGACCATTGAGCAGTTACTCAAGACCGCCAACGCCAGCGTCAAGGGTTTTGAACTTTATGTGGTGGGCGAGGGCATAGAGAAAAAGAAGGATGATTTTGCGGCTGAAGTCATGGCGCAGATCGGGCAAGCAAAGCAAAACACATGATGCAAACATAAGCTCAAGGAAAATAAGAAATATGGCGCAAGCTCCAGCCTACAAGCGCATTCTGCTCAAATTGAGCGGTGAAGCACTGATGGGTGATGACAATTACGGCATCAACCGCGATACGATCAATCGCATTGTTGCTGAGGTCGCTGAGGTTTCCCGACTTGGCGTCGAGGTTGCAGTCGTCATCGGCGGCGGTAATATTTTCCGTGGTGTAGCTCCCGGAGCGTCACACATGGATCGCGCCACTGCAGACTACATGGGTATGCTTGCAACCGTAATGAATGCACTGGCACTGCAGGATGCAATGCGCCAGATCGGATTACTGAGTCGAGTGCAATCGGCGCTAAATATTGAGCAGGTCGTCGAGCCTTACATCCGGGGCAAAGCCATGCGGTATCTGGAAGAAGGCAAAGTGGTCATTTTTGCCGCCGGTACCGGCAACCCGTTTTTCACTACCGATACCGCTGCGGCGCTGCGCGGCATGGAAATGAACGTAGACTTGGTGCTCAAGGCCACCAAGGTGGACGGAGTCTATACGGATGACCCCAAAACGCATCCGGACGCCATGCGTTACCAGCGCTTGTCCTTTGATGAGGCAATCGTTAAAAATCTGAAAGTAATGGACGCAACTGCGTTGACCCTTTGCCGGGACCAGAAATTGCCCATTAATGTGTTCAGCATCTTCAAACCCAAAGCGCTGAAGCGTGTTGTCATGGGTGAGGATGAGGGCACAATGGTACATGTTTGACTGGAGATGGCCATGATTGCAGACGTAAAAAACAACGCCGAACAGAAAATGAAAAAAACTGTGGATGCGTTAAAAACAGACCTAGGCAAGGTCAGGACCGGGCGAGCACATACCGGGCTGCTTGACCATGTCATGGTTGATTATTACGGAACGCCGACACCACTGCCCCAGGTTGCCAATGTCACGCTGCTCGATGGACGGACAATAGGCGTTCACCCCTGGGACAAAAAAATGGCGGCAGCCGTGGACAAGGCCATCCGGGATTCGGATCTGGGTCTCAATCCAGCAACCCAGGGCGATATTGTGCGCGTCCCCATGCCTGCACTGACTGAAGAGCGACGCAAGGATCTGATCAAAGTGGTGCGGCATGAAGGCGAAAGCGCAAAAGTTGCTGTTCGGAATGTGCGCCGCGATGCCAATAATCAACTCAAGGAACTGCTCAAGAAAAAAGAAGTGGCTGAGGATGATGAGCGCAGAGCGCAGGATGACATCCAGAAACTGACCGATCGTTCAATCACGGAAATTGATAAAACACTGGAGGTCAAGGAAGCTGACCTCATGGCGATCTGACCTGCTGACGTGACCAGTTCGACGCAGGATGCACCCGAGATCGGCGCAATTCCGCAGCATGTTGCCATCATCATGGATGGCAATGGTCGGTGGGCAAAACGCCGATTTCTGCCGCGCGTTGCGGGGCACCGCAAGGGCATCGAGGCTGTGCGCAATGTCGTGCGCAGCTGCGCGGAAAAGGGCATTCAGGCGCTGACGCTGTTTGCGTTCAGCAGCGAAAATTGGCGCCGCCCAGTGGAAGAAGTCACTCTGCTGATGCAGTTGTTTGTCAGCGCGTTACAGCAAGAAGTCGATCGCCTGCACAAGAATGGTATACGGTTTCAGGCCATAGGCGATATTTCCCGCTTTGACCCGGTATTGATCAAACTGATTCGCGACGCGCAGCAGTTAACCGCAGGCAATACAGGGTTGACGCTGACAGTAGCTGCAAATTACGGCGGCCGCTGGGACATCATGCAGGCAGTAAATCGCCTGCGGGCCGAGGGCCATGCTGACAGCGCACCATGGACCGAATCCCAGTTGCTGCCCTATCTTGCTCTGGGCAATCTCCCTGAACCCGACTTGTTCATACGCACCGGCGGTGAACAACGCATCAGCAATTTTTTGCTTTGGCAGCTCGCTTACACTGAGCTTTATTTTACGGACACCCTGTGGCCGGATTTTGATACTGATGCATTGAGCAAGGCGATCCTCTCCTATCAGCAACGCGAACGCCGCTTTGGACGAACTAGTGAACAAGTTGCGAGATCACAGGACAATGCCGAGCGCAGCGCCAGTGCCTGAGCCAGGATTCACTGGACTCTGATCATGCTACGGACAAGGGTCCTTACCGCGGCAATCGTGATGCCGCTGTTTATCGGTGGCATGTTTTTTCTGCCAAATACATGGTGGGCAATAGGGTTGCTGCCACTCATGCTGGCTGGTGGCTGGGAGTGGGGCGTAATTGCAGGATTCAAATACGCTGGCCGATGGTATTTCTGTACTTTAATACTGTGTTCTGCACTGGGATTGTTGTTGCCAGTGAATGTTTTTCAGACTTTTCCAGTTGATAACGTGGTGTACTGGATATCGGTGCTGTTCTGGCTGATTGTCGCCCCAACCTGGTTATGGCTGGGATGGCGGTTGCGCAATCCATGGCTGCTGACATTGACGGGATGGGTAATGATAGTTCCGACATGGCTGGCACTGTCGCGTTTGCAGGAATACCCATGGGTCCTGCTTGCAGTGCTGGGCGTGATTTGGGTAGCCGATATCGCAGCTTATTTCTCCGGGCACACCTGGGGAAATCGCAAACTGGCTCCTTCCATCAGTCCCGGAAAAACATGGGAAGGTGTGGCAGGGGCCGCAGTTGCTGTCACAGTGTATTATGTCTGCGTCTGGTTTTTTGGATTTAGCCGGGTCGCTCCGGATTTTGAGCTGATTGCTGCAGCACTGGTTGCTGCACTCTTTCCGCTAAGCATACTCGGGGATCTATTCGAGTCATGGAGCAAACGTCAAGCTGGCGTAAAAGACAGCGGCACATTGCTGCCGGGCCATGGCGGCGTACTTGACCGCATAGATGCATTAACGTCGACGCTGCCATTGGCCGCATTGACGGTATGTTGGATGCTGCAGCGCGCGTAACGAAATGCAATATTTAACCATCTTGGGATCCACCGGTAGCGTAGGAACCAGCACGCTTGATGTAATTGCGCGCAATCCGCAACAGTTCGAAGTGATTGCCCTGAGCGCAAGATCCCAAACCGACGTACTCTTCGACCAATGCCGCCGCTTTACTCCGCAGTTTGCCGTGGTTCTGGATGAAGCTTCGGCTACGCGCCTGCAGCAGCAATTACACAGCACTGGCACACCCACAGAAGTGTTATGGGGAGCGCAGGCACTGGAGCGCATCGCGGCGCTTCCGGAAGTCACTACGGTAGTCGCGGCCATCGTCGGCATCGCCGGATTGCGCTCAACGCTGGCCGCAGCCCGGTCGGGGAAAAAAATACTGTTGGCAAACAAAGAGTCGCTGGTCACCGCCGGTGCACTGTTCATGTCTGCTGTGCGCAGCAGCGGTGCAGTATTGCTGCCGATCGACAGTGAACACAATGCCATTTTCCAATCCTTGCCACCTCCCGGAACCGATTCACTTGCCGAATGCGGTGTGCGCCGCATATTGCTGACGGCATCCGGCGGCCCTTTCCGCACCATGCCTGCGGCCGAACTGGCTCGCGTGACGCCCGAGGAAGCTATCGCCCACCCCAACTGGGTCATGGGTCGGAAGATTTCAGTAGATTCGGCAACCATGATGAACAAAGGCCTGGAAGTCATTGAAGCGCACTGGCTTTTTTCTGCCAAACCGGAAATCATTGAAGTTGTAATTCATCCGCAGAGCGTAGTTCATTCGATGGTTGAATATTGCGACGGTTCGGTAATTGCGCAATTGGGAAATCCGGACATGCGCACGCCCATTGCGCACGCCCTGGGTTATCCACAACGCATAGATTCCGGTGCCTCTTTCCTGGATTTGGCCAAACTGGGCAGCCTGCAATTCGCGTCTCCGGATTTTGCCCGTTTTCCATGCTTGCGGCTTGCATACGAGGCACTGCGCGCAGGCAGTGCTGCTATCGTCGCATTGAATGCAGCCAATGAAATTGCCGTTGCCGAATTTCTTGAACGACGCATCGGATTTCTCGATATTCCGGCATTAATTGAAAACGTTGTGGCAGGTACTGTTGCGCGTGAAATCCGCACGATAGAGGAGGTAGAAGAAATCGACCGGCAAGCGCGTATTGATGCTTTGGCGATGTGTGAATCCCGGTTTGCACCCATGGCCGCGACAGAAAGGTGAATGCAACGTGAGTTTTCTACTAACCGTAGCGGCATTTATTGCGGCCCTGAGTGTGCTGATTGTCGTCCATGAATACGGCCATTACTGGGTCGCACGTCGCTGCAATGTCAAGGTGCTGCGCTTTTCTGTGGGATTCGGCAAGCCGATCTGGTCCAAAATCATGGGGCGTGACCGCACTGAATGGGTCGTTGCTGCCGTACCCTTGGGCGGTTACGTCAAAATGCTGGATGAGCGCGAAGGCGAAGTCGCTGCGCATGAGCGTGATCGCACTTTCAACAACAAGTCGGTATGGCAGCGGTTTGCCATAGTCCTTGCCGGACCGATGGCAAATTTCCTGGCTGCCATTTTATTGTATTGGATATTGTTTCTGCATGGTGTTCCCGGATTGACTCCGGTACTCGCCGAGCCGCCGCCAGGCAGTGCTGCAGTCCAGGCCGGATTTACCGCCGGCGATACCGTAACGCGCATCGACGGCGCAACGGTAAGTTCCTGGCAGGATTTGCGTTGGATTGTGCTGCAAGGTGCACTGGACACACAACCGCTTAAATTTGAAGTGAAAACAGCACAGGGCGAGAATGCCGTTCGCGAGCTTGAACTGAACTCACTCCAGCCGCGGGATCTGGAAGGGGACCTGCTCGGCACGCTGGGCTTGGTGCGCTTCCGAATTCCGTTGCGCCCGATAATCGGCGAATTAAGCGCAGATGGTCCCGCGGTTCGCGCAGGTCTGCAAGCCGGAGATCTGGTGCTCTCCATCGATGGCGCGGTGATTGCCACCTGGGAAGAACTGGTCACCAAAGTCCGCGCCGCACCCGGCCAGGCTTTGCGGTTTCGCCTCCAGCGCGGCGATGTCGAAATGCAATCCGTAACGGTTACGGCGGAAGCAATCAAGAATCAGCAAGGTACAGATTTCGGTCGTATCGGTGCTTCACCCAGGCTGGATCCTGATGTGATGCAACGCATGCTGACAAAAGTCAGCTATGGCCCTGTGGAAGGATTGGTAAAGGCCGCAGCCAAGACATGGGAGACTGCCTTGTTCAGTCTGCGCATGCTCGGCAAGATGGTAATTGGCGAGGTTTCGCTGAAAAACCTCAGCGGGCCGATTACCATTGCTGATTATGCTGGTCAATCCGCGCAGAATGGATTGGTATCGTATTTGTTGTTTTTGGCATTGATCAGCATCAGTCTTGGAGTGTTGAATTTGCTGCCCATACCGTTATTGGACGGCGGTCACTTGATGTATTATTCGATCGAGATTCTTACTGGTAAACCGGTACCCGAAAAAGTCATGGAAGCAGGACAGCATATAGGTATGGCATTGCTGTTTGCTTTGATGGCTTTCGCTTTATATAACGACATAAATCGCCTGATCGGCAGCTAAATATGGCATTACTCCGTTGGTTGTGTGTGGCGCTGGTGATTTCTTCATCCCCGGTTTTAGCAATTGAACCGTTTGTCATCAAGGATATCCGCGTAGAAGGCATACAGCGCACCGACGCTGGCACCGTATTCAGTTATTTGCCCGTAAAGGTTGGGGATACGATGACTGATGAGAAAGCAGCGCAAGCCATTCGTGCGTTGTTTGGCACAGGATTTTTCAAAGATGTATCCATAGAGGCCGATGGCAGCGTTCTCGTAGTAGCTGTCCAGGAGCGGCCTTCCATCGCGCAAATCGAATTTCTTGGGTCCAAGGAATTCGATAAAGAGCAGTTGATCAAAAGTCTCCGCCAGATCGGACTGGCTGACGGACGCATATTCGACAGATCGCAACTTGACCGCGCAGAACAGGAATTGAAGCGACAGTATCTGGGGCGTGGTCGTTATGCCGTGGTTGTGACAACCACCGTTACACCGCTGGAACGAAACCGAGTGGCGATCAATTTCAATGTTGACGAAGGTGATGTAGCCAAGATCAGGCAAATCAGCATCATCGGAGCGAAAGATTTCAAAGAAAAGGATCTGATCGATCAGTTTGTTTTACGCACTCCTGGTTGGATGACTTGGTGGAGCAAGCATGACCAATATTCCCGCCAGAAATTGTCAGCAGACCTCGAGTTGCTGCGCACGTACTATCTGGATCGCGGATACTTGGAATTCAACGTTGATTCCACTCAGGTAACAATATCTCCGGACAAAAAAGATATTTTCATCAGCGTCAGCATCACTGAAGGTGCTAAGTTCACCGTATCGGACATCAAGGTTGCGGGAGAATTACTGCTGCCTGAGGCTGAAATACTGAAATTGATTACTGTCAAACCCGGCGAAGTATTTGCACGGACCCGCATCGCTGAATCGACCAAAAACATAAGTGACAGACTCGGCAACGATGGTTATGCCTTTGCTAACGTCAACGCGGTGCCGAATCTGGATAAAACAAAGAATCAGGCGGCATTTACATTTTTCATTGATCCGGGCCGACGGGTCTACGTCAGGCGGATCAATGTGGCGGGCAACAACCGCACGCGGGATGAAGTCATCCGCCGCGAAATGCGCCAGTTGGAAGGCGGTTGGTATGCGGCGGACAAAATCAGTTTGTCGCGCACCCGGGTCGACAGGCTGGGATATTTCACGGAGGTTAACGTTGAGACGCCGTCAGTTACCGGAACCACGGACCAGGTTGATGTGAACATTACGGTTGCGGAAAAGCCGACGGGTAATATCCTGCTGGGTGCTGGATTTGGCAGCGGCGAAGGGGTCATCCTCTCCGGTTCGATAGCCCAACAGAACATCTTCGGTACCGGAAAATATGTTTCGGCGCAGGTCAACAACAGCAAGATCAATACGGTATATGCGTTGTCGTACACGGACCCCTATTTCACGGTAGACGGCATCAGCCAAGGGTTTGACGTGTATTCACGCGAAGTGGATGGTACTCAGGCATCAATAGGTCGCTACATAACCAAGACCCTGGGCGCCGGCATTCGCTTTGGCGTGCCTGTCACGGAGCGGGATACGATCACTTATGGCCTAGGTTACGAAAATACATCCATTACAACATTTGCTGACAGCCCGTTGTTTTACCGGGATTATGTGACAACCTTTGGCAAGGATAACGATGCGATCATTGCCAGCGCCGGCTGGATTCGCGACGGGCGCGACAGCCTGATTTACCCGACCAAGGGCACGCTGCAGCGCGCTACCGCGGAAACGGGATTGCCCGGAGGCTCCCTGGAGTATTACAAAACGTCTTACCAGCATCAGCGTTATTTCCCCCTGACCCGCAATTACACCCTGTTGCTGAACGGTGAAGTCGGTTATGGCGGCGGATCTGGGGGCAAACCGCTGCCGTTTTTCAAGAATTATTTTGCAGGCGGTGTAAACTCTGTCCGTGGCTTCCGCAGTTCGACGATTGCGCCCAAGGATCAGGATGGTAATCCACGGGGCGGTAGCCATCGCCTGGTGGGCAATGCGGAATTTTTGTTTCCGTTTCCCGGTCTGAAATACGACAAGTCAGTGCGCTTGGGTGCGTTCATGGATGCCGGCATGGTTGCTGACAAATATGATATGGGTGAATTCCGCTATTCCACCGGTTTATCGTTGTTTTGGTCTTCACCGCTGGGCCCGCTGAAAATCAGTGTGGCCAGGGCACTGAATGCGCAACCACTTGATCGGAAACAGGTGTTTCAGTTCACGTTTGGCGGTGCATTTTAATGGCAGAATTCCGCATTGACGCCAGGTAAAAGGTCATTGAAAGGTTCAAGGAGGGCATGTTGAAAAGATTTTTGTTATTGATTGCGGCGATGGCCATGCTGTCAGGTTCGCAGTTTGCATGGAGCGCAGAACTGAAGATCGGCTTTATTGACCAGGAACGCATCACGCGTGAAAGCGCGCCTGCTGAGCGCGCCAGCAAACAGCTGGAAAAGGAATTTGCACCACGCTCGCAAGAAATGCAGAAGCGCGAAGCGCAGATTAAAACCCTGCAAGGACAGCTCGAAAAGGACGCACTGACCATGAGTGAGAGTGACCGGCGCGCCAAGGAGCAGGAGCTTGGTCGCCTGACTCTGGATTTTCAGCGCATGCAGCGGGAATATCGGGAAGATCTCAATCTGCGCCGCAACCAGGAGCTTGGCGCCTTGTTTGAACGCGCAAACCGCGTGATCAAGCAGATTGCAGAAGCCGAAAAATACGACATCATTTTTCAAGAAGCAGTCTACAGAAATCCGAAAATTGATATCACAGACAAGGTATTAAAAGCGCTGGCTGACGGTAAATAAAAATGCAGCGCGCAGCGCGCATCCTGACGTTGCCCATTGCCCTGCTTGGGCAGACCCACCGATGAATAATCAACTGTCATGTCGTTAAGTCTGGGAGAAATCGTAAACCAGCTTGGAGGAGAGCTGATCGGTGACAGTCGGGTAATCATCCGCCAGGTTGCAACCCTGGAAAAAGCAACACCGGATACCATCGCCTTTCTTGCGAATGAACGTTATCTCAAACAGCTACAGGCGACCGGCGCAGGCGCGGTCATCGTCGGTGAACAACTGCGAAATTCCTTAGACATCCCGCATATCGTAGCAGCCAATCCCTATGCCTATTTTGCCCGGACATCCGCGCTCTTTAATCCGCAAGCTGAAGTTGCCGCAACCCGGCACGAAAGCGCTGTTATCCATCCTGGCGCTATTTTGGGTGAATCGGTTTACATAGCCCCTCATGTGGTAATCGAAGAAGGGGCTCGAATCGGTTCTGGCAGCAGGATAGGCGTTGGTGCGTATGTCGGTGCCGGATCAACAATTGGCGACAATGGCACGCTGCATCCCCACGTTGTAATCTATCACGGCTGCCGTCTGGGGCGCAGTGTCATTGTGCATGCCGGTACGGTTATCGGCGCAGATGGCTTCGGCATCGCCATGGATCAGGAGAGATGGATCAAGGTGCCGCAGATTGGCGGCGTTAGCATAGGCGACGATGTTGAAATAGGCGCCAACACTACGATTGATCGCGGCGCGATCGATGACACAATCATAGAAGATGGTGTAAAACTGGATAACCAGATACAGATTGGCCACAATGTGCATATAGGCGCACATACCGCGATTGCGGCTTGTGTCGGCATCGCCGGGAGTTCCCGTATCGGGCGGTTTTGCCGGATTGGCGGCGCTTCCGGAATTGCGGGCCATCTGAACATCGCTGACAACGTGGAAATATCAGCACATACACTGGTGACCAAGTCCATCACCGAAGCGGGAACGTATACCGGCGCTTATCCTTTCGAGCGCAATCGCGACTGGCGGCGTAATGCAGCTAGTCTGCGCAGTCTGGGGGGATTGACGGGCAGGGTACGCGCACTGGAACAGGAACTGAAATTGCGCAAGAAAGGAACATCATGAACAGCATGGATATCAATGAAGTCCTGCGATATCTGCCGCACCGTTATCCGTTTCTGCTGATTGATCGGGTGCTGTCTTACGAGCCTGGAAAAAGCATAGAGGCGCTCAAGAACGTAACCATCAACGAGCCGTTTTTTACCGGGCATTTCCCACATCATCCGGTCATGCCCGGCGTATTGATCATCGAAGCCATGGCGCAAGCTGCGGCAATCCTGTCATTTGTGACCATGGGTGCGAAGGGCGATGATCAATCTATCTATTATTTTGTTGGCATCGACAATGCACGTTTCAAACGCCCCGTGACACCAGGCGACACACTGCGCTTGCAGGTGACACTGACCCGCCACGTCCGCGGCATCTGGAAATTTTCCGCAGTAGCCCGTGTCGATGACGCAGTGGCTGCGGAAGCCGAATTGATGTGCACGGTGCGTGATTTACCGGGCGACGCAACCTGACGCAACAAGCATGGCTGCACGCATTCATCCCACCGCCATAGTCGATACACAAGCACAGTTGGCCAGCACTGTAGAAGTGGGGCCGTATTCTGTCATCGGCCCCGGCGTGAAGATTGACGAGGACAGCCGAATCGGTCCACACGTGGTGGTGGCGGCGCAGACCCGGATCGGAAAACGCAACACGGTTTACCAATTCTGTTCAATAGGCGAAGCGCCTCAAGATAAGAAATATGCGGGTGAACCGACCCATCTGGAAATCGGCGACGACAATACCATCCGCGAGTTTTGTACGTTAAACCGGGGCACCGTCCAGGATGTAGGCGTCACCCGTGTCGGCAACCACAACTGGATCATGGCTTATGTGCACCTCGCACACGACTGCCAGGTCGGCAACCATGCGATTTTTGCCAATAACGCCCAGCTTGCCGGTCATGTGGTGGTAGGTGATTACGCAATCCTCGGCGGATTCACGGTCGTGCATCAGTTCTGCCGCATCGGCATCCACAGCATTACCGCGATGGGAACTATCCTGCTGCAGGATCTGCCACCTTACGTTATGGCGTCAGGCAACCCGTCACAGCCACACGGCATCAATGCCGAGGGACTGAAGCGTCGCGGATATACGAGTGCTGCCATAACTGCCATTAAACGCGCCTACAAAACGCTCTACAAATCCGGTATGTCATACGAGGCTGCGCGGGCGAAAATCGCAGAAGATGCCGTCAGTCATGCTGAATTGCAGCCGCTGGCGGATTTTCTGACAACGCCCGGCCGCGGCGTAATTCGCTGATTCCCGTGGCTGTGGCAGCGACAACAGCGGCGGGCCCGCTGCTCGGCATCGTAGCGGGCGAACCTTCCGGAGACCTGCTGGGCGGTGCACTGATCGAGGCGCTGCGCGCCCGCGTGCCCACTGCCCGGTTTGTCGGCATTGGCGGACCGCGCATGACCGGCGCTGGCTTGCATTCCCTGTATCCGCTGGAAAAACTTTCGGTACGGGGCTATGTCGAAGTGTTGCGGCACTACCGCGAAATCATCGGTATCCGGCGCCAACTGAAACAGCATTTTCTCGAAGAGCGGCCTGCAGTGTTCATCGGCATCGATGCTCCAGACTTTAATCTCGATCTGGAAACCACGCTCAAAAAAGCCGGAATACCGACCGTGCACTACGTCAGTCCGTCCATCTGGGCATGGCGAGGCGGGCGGATGCGAGGCATCCGCAAAGCCGTTTCGCGCATGCTGACCGTATTTCCATTCGAAACAGTCCTCTACGAGCAAGCCGGCGTACCGGTGAGTTATGTCGGGCATCCGCTGGCTGACATGCTGGCGTCCATGCCTTCAAAAGCGGATGCGCGCAGCGCCTTGAAACTACCTGCCGCGGCACCAGTGGTGGCACTGCTGCCGGGCAGTCGCATCAGTGAACTGGAAAGTCTGTCCGACGTGTTCGTCGCGACCGCCGAAAAAATTGCCGCAGCCGTCGAAGGTGTGCGGCTTTTGGTGCCTCTGGTCAATCGTCAGACACGCGAACTGTTTGAGGCTGCCTTGTACCGCCGGGAAAGCGGCGAACTCGACATCAAGCTGCTGTTCGGCCATGCGCACGAAGCCATGGCGGCTGCCGACGTGGTACTAGTGGCCTCAGGAACCGCCACATTGGAGGCTGCGCTACTGCAACGACCAATGGTCATTACCTATCGCATGCCACGGCTCAGCTGGTGGATGATGAATTGGCGCCGTTATCAACCCTGGGTGGGATTGCCGAATATCCTAGCCGGCAAGTTTGTGGTGCCTGAACTGCTGCAGGATGCAGCCACCCCCGAAGCGCTGTCTGCAGCTGTCATTGATCTGCTGCAGGATACCGAAAAACGAAAAAGCATAGAGCAGCGTTTTGGCGAAATGGCGGCCGAACTGCGATGTGATGCGGCAGAACGGGCTGCTGATGCCATCGTTCCATACATTACCGGCGTATCACAATGACAGGCATCGTCTGCGGCGTAGACGAAGCGGGACGTGGCCCACTGGCCGGACCGGTATTCGCCGCAGCGGTAATGCTGGATGATCCATCACCCATCACCGGACTGGCTGATTCCAAGAAATTGACAGCCAAACGTCGGGACGCCTTGGCTATAGAGATCAAGGCACGGTCGCTTTGCTGGGCTGTGGCCAGCGCTACGGTGGCAGAAATTGATTCCCTGAATATCTTGCAGGCCAGCCTGCTGGCCATGCGCCGCGCCGTGATGGAACTAGAGATTCAGCCGGCGGAAATACTGGTCGACGGCCTGCACGTCCCCAAAGTAACCATGCCAGCACGGGCCATTGTCCGGGGCGATGCCAGTGTTGCGGCAATTTCCGCAGCCTCCATACTGGCCAAAGTCGCGCGCGACGCCTGGATGCTCGAACTGCATGCCGTTTACCCGGATTTCGGCTTTGATCAACACAAGGGGTACGGTACTGCGCTGCACATGGCGGCTTTGCGCCGCTTGGGCCCTACGCCTGAGCATCGGCGCAGTTTCGCCCCTGTTCGCACAGCACTAAAATAGTTAATTAAATCAATAACTTATATTATATTTCCGCAAGCAGAGCACGCCATGCGTTACGCTCGTTGCTGCGACTGATCAGTTTGCGTCGCTCCCGGCACTGCCGACGCAAAGTCGCAAGAAAATTTGCATCAACTTCTGTTTTTATCAGCAACTGCGCCAGTGCCTTGGCATCGCTGACGGGGTAATAACCTCTGTAGCTTCGCCCCAGCATGCCGAGATTGCCGGGAATATGTGACGCAATCACCGGCACCCGCGCGGTCAGCGCTTCGCTGATGACGTTGGCGCCACCCTCCATACGTGAACTGAGCAGCAGGGCGCGGCCGCGCGCCAATGTCGCCAGCGCATGGTTACGTGTCAGTTCACCCAGCCAGACATAGCGCGGTTCGCGACGCATCCAGCGACGCGCTTCGCGGGCCATCGCAGGTTCACGCGCGCCACCGACATGGGTAATACGAATGCGGCTGGCAGCAGGCAAGTGACTCAGTGCCGCAGCGCCACAGAAAGGATCCTTTTCATCACGCAAATGTCCGCTGATGATGATCTCGAAGCAGGACTTGATTACGGATTGACGCTTGATGGGATCGCAGGACTGATAGATCACCCGGGTTTTGCGGCGCAGGCGTGGAATGAGTTCGCGCAGCCCCATGTCCTGCAAGACGATCATGCGGGTCGCCAGTTCCAGGGATTCCTGAGCATTGGCGTTTTCGCGGATATCCCGATAGAGATCGGTGCCAGTCAGTGCGACAATCAAGGGGCGATCAGGATACCGCTCTGCAAAACCGACAATGGACTCATGGCTGCGCCGGGCATGCAGAGCAATCATGACATCAGCACTACGGGCGTTCCACCGTTCCTGCACTGTGACACTGTGGCCCAGGTCGCGCAGCAACTGCGCCCAGCGCACAGCGGTATTGCGATTGCCATAGCGAGAATTTGCTGCGGCGGGCGTGATCAAGGCAATTTTCATCAGCGGGGGTATCCGGATACACTTCCGGATCAATATAGCAAACCTGATGAATACCCCCATACAAATTTCTGCAGCAGATCTCGCCACCATGCTGGATGCAGCGCGAACTCGCACACTGGCTCTAATCGATGGCTATGCGACAGCGCAGTGGCTTGGTCCCAGGCTGACTACAGTCAATCCGCCACTATGGGAAGTCGGCCATCTCGGCTGGTTCCAGGAGTTCTGGTGCCTGCGCCACGGCCTCAAGCAAAATGACAGCTTGCTGACGAATGCCGACGCGCTGTACGATTCGGCGTTAGTGCCGCACCAGTCGCGCTGGGATTTGCCGCTGCCGGATGTCACTGCCACGCTGGGTTATCTTGCCGACGTGCAGGGGACAGTATTTGCTCGCCTGCTAGAAAGCGATCGTGATCCCGATTTACGCTATTTTGCACAGCTCTGCGCATACCATGAAGAGATGCATTGCGAAGCGATGTCTTATACCCGGCAGACACTGGCATATCCTGAATTGCCAGGACTGCCGCGTATCACGGCCGACACCACGGACTGCGTCGGCGACGTAAAAATTGAAGGAGGACGCTTCCAGTTGGGTGCAATTGATGATGCGACTTTTGTTTTTGACAATGAAAAATGGTCGCATAGCGTAAATGTGCAGCCGTTCCGCATGGCGCGCACCCCGGTAACGAATGCGCAATTTACCGAATTTGTAGATGCTGGCGGTTACCAGGAACAGCGCTGGTGGAGCAAGGAAGGCTGGGCATGGCGCGTGACTGCGAAAGCAGAGTCGCCGCTGTATTGGCACCGTACAGGCAGCGCCTGGTGGTGGCGTTGTTTTGATCGTGAGCAGCCGCTCCAGATTGACGAGCCAGTAATTCATGTGAACTGGCACGAAGCCACGGCTTGGTGCCGTTGGGCAGGGCGGCGCCTGCCGACCGAAGCGGAATGGGAGTTTGCGGCAGCGACGATACCCGAAGCGCCTGGCATCAAACAACGCTATCCATGGGGAGATACCCCGCCCTCAGTAAAAACAGCCAATCTTTATGATGCGGGAGGCAGATGCGCGCCAGTCCATGCTTTGGCCGCAGGCGACAGTGCCTGGGGCGTCAGGCAGATGATAGGCAATGTCTGGGAATGGACCGAAGACTGGTTCCAGCCTTATCCCGGATTTGTACGCGATCCTTACGCCGAATATTCGGAACCATGGTTTGGCAATCACAAAGTATTGCGCGGCGGCTGTCACCAGACCCGGGGCGCTCTGATACGCAATACCTGGCGCAATTTCTATACCCCGGACCGGCGTGACGTTTATGCTGGATTTCGCACCTGTGCTCAGTAAGCCCGTAGCATGAAATCAATTACTTCTGCCGATAACCCTCGTTTCCGCGCCATGCTGCAGCTGGCGCAATCCGCACGCGAAAGGCGCACCGCCGGCATGTCGCTGCTCGACGGCATTCATCTGGTGACTGCCTATGTCGAACACATCGGATTGCCGGAAGAAGTCATCCTGAGCCGCAGCGGAGCGGAAAAGCCCGAAATCATAAAATTACTTGAACAATTTGAAACGGTCCGTACGGCTGTCTATGCCGATGCACTGTTCCGTCAACTGTCCTCAGTAGCCACCCCCACCGGTATTATGGCTATGGTACCTACGCCTCGGGTCGCGGCACCCTCGACCTTGACCGGCTCCAGCATCTGGCTGGAAGATATCCAGGACCCCGGCAATGTCGGCTCTATTCTGCGCTCGGCAGCGGCAGCGGGTGTGACTACCGTCTGCCTGTCGCGGCACTCCGTGCACGCCTGGTCGCCCCGGGTGCTGCGTGCCGGCATGGGCGCGCATTTCGCACTCAATATCATCGAAGGCGCTGATCTCCAGGCACTGGCAAGCACTTATACCGGTCGCGTCATTGCGACCCAAGTCAGTCACGGCAAAACAGTGTTTGACACCGATCTGACCGGCGATGTGGCGCTGGTGTTTGGCAATGAGGGAGCTGGACTGTCCCCTGCGCTGGCGGCTATGACCCATGAAATGGTCAATATCCCGATGCCTGGCCGCGCCGAATCTTTAAATGTCGGGGCAGCTGCTGCCGTATGCCTTTTCGAGCGCGTAAGACAGCTACGTAATCAGTAGATACGCCGCTCGAGCTTTGCTTCCTGCAGGATGGTGGTTGCCAGCTCTTCGACTGATTTGCTGGTTGCATCCAGATAGGGTATGCCTTCCTGCCGCATCAGCGCTTCGGCTTCACGTATCTCGAATTCGCAATTGGTTAGCGTCGCGTACTTGCTGCCGGGACGCCGTTCATTGCGTATCTGCTGCAGCCGGGCAGGGCGGATGGTCAAACCGTACAGCTGCCCGCGCAATGATTTGATCTGCGCCGGCAATTGCATGGTGCTGAAATCCTCCGGTATCAGCGGGTAATTCGCGGCGCGGATGCCGAATTGCATCGCCAGATAAAGGCAGGTCGGCGTTTTCCCGCAACGTGAAACCCCAACCAAAATGATGTCGGACTCGGTCAAGTCCCGTTTCGACACGCCGTCGTCATGCGAAAGCGCGTAGTTCACAGCCTCTATGCGGTGGTGATAATTCACAAAGTCATCGGTGCTGTGTGAGCGCCCGATCGCATGGGACGCCTTTATGCCCAGTTCTTTTTCCAGCGGGGCTATAAATATCTCAAAAGAATCAAGGAATAAGGCGTTGGCGGTGGCTACGATGCCGGCGATTTCGGTATTGACCAATGTGCTGATGACGATGGGGCGGATGCCGTCTGCGGCACCGGCAGCATTGATCCGCTTGACGAAAGCGTGAGCTTTATCGACCGTATCGATGAATGGCTCCGTGACTTCCTTGACCCGGGCGCCGTCAAATTGGGTCAGCAGACTGTGACCGAGCATTTCAGCAGTAATACCAGTGCGGTCAGATACAAAAAATGCGGTGCGGGGGGAGTTCATGCTCGGAACCTGTGTGAGGATTCGGTAAAATATCCCCTTTTGACGCAGCACACAATCAAGGAAATCGTCATGAGCAGCAAGGAACTGGTAATCGAACTCGGCGCGCTGCGCATGAATGACGTGGGCAGAGTAGGCGGCAAGAGCGCATCCCTGGGTGAAATGATCAGCCAGCTTGCCAATGCCGGGGTGCGGGTTCCCGGTGGTTTTGCCACAACCGCTGATGCCTACCGGCTGTTTCTGGCCGAGAGCGGCCTTGCCGCGAAAATATCGAAGCGCCTCTCCGATCTGGATGCGGATGATGTCAGCGCGCTAGCGGCCGCAGGCAAGGACATCCGCGGCTGGATCGTCGGCCAGGAATTCAGCGCAGAATTCCGCAAAGCCATTGCAGCGGCATATGAGCGCCTGGTCAAAGATTCCGGCCCGGAGGTCACATTTGCCGTGCGTTCTTCGGCAACCGCCGAAGATCTGCCCGATGCATCGTTTGCCGGACAGCAGGAAAGTTATCTCAATGTGCATGGGTTGGACAATCTGCTGGACGCGATCCGGCAGGTGTTTGCGTCACTCTACAACGATCGTGCAATTTCTTACCGGGTGCACAAGGGTTATGGTCACGATGATGTGGCTCTGTCTGCGGCCGTGCAACGTATGGTACGTAGTGACAAGGGCTCCAGTGGCGTCATGTTTACACTGGACACGGAGTCAGGCTTCGACCAAGTCGTGTTCATCACCGCTGCATACGGGCTCGGCGAAACGGTGGTACAGGGACAGGTTAACCCCGATGAGTTCTATGTCTACAAGCGCGGACTGCAGGAAGGCAAGAGCGCCATACTGCGCCGTGGGCTGGGCTCCAAGGCGTTGCGCATGGTTTTTACCGAGAACCACAGCGCCGGAAAATCCGTGCAGACCATCGAAGTCCCGGAAGCCGAGCGCCGCCGTTTTTCGATTACCGATGAAGAAGCCAATGAACTGGCCCGTTACGCCATGATCATCGAAGTCCATTACCAGCGGCCGATGGACATTGAGTGGGGCAAGGATGGCAACGACGGCAAGCTGTACATCCTGCAGGCACGCCCGGAAACCGTCAAAGCCAGCGAAAAAGTTGATACCTTGAGACGTTACCGCTTGAAGGAGCGATCCGAGGTGCTGGCCACTGGCCGGGCCATCGGGCAACGCATCGGCAGCGGTCCGGTCAAGCTGATCAGCAGTGCGGCCGAAATGGACCGCGTCAAGCCCGGCGACGTGCTGGTCACCGACATGACCGACCCCGACTGGGAACCGGTGATGAAACGGGCAGCGGCGATCGTAACCAATCGCGGCGGCCGCACCTGCCATGCGGCGATTATTGCCCGTGAACTGGGTATACCGGCAGTTGTCGGCTGTGGCGACGCTACTCAGGTGTTAAAAGAAGGCAAAGCGGTAACAGTTTCGTGTGCGGAAGGTGACACCGGTTTTGTGTACCGCGGCGCACTGCAGACCGAGGTCATTGATCTGCGGTTGTCGAGCATGCCCAAGTCTCCGGTGAAAATCACCATGAACGTGGGCAACCCTGAACTGGCATTCGAGTTTCAGCGCCTGCCCAATGAAGGCGTAGGGCTGGCCAGACTGGAATTCATCATCGCGCGGATGATTGGCGTACACCCGAAAGCCGTGCTGGCTTACCCTGATTTGGGCGCTGATCTCAAGCTGGCCGTCGAGGAACACAGCGCTGGTTATGCGGATCCTGTGAGCTTTTATGTCGAGAAGCTGGTAGAGGGGGTGGCAACGCTGGGCGCCGCTTTCTGGCCAAAGCCGGTCATCGTCCGGCTTTCCGATTTCAAATCCAACGAATATTCCAGTCTGACCGGTGGTTCGCGCTACGAACCGCATGAAGAAAATCCGATGCTCGGATTCCGCGGTGCTTCACGCTATATTTCGCAGAACTTCCGGGATTGTTTCGAGCTTGAGTGTCGCGCCATGAGAAAAGTTCGCGACGAGATGGGTCTGACCAATATCGAGCTCATGGTGCCCTTCATTCGCACTCTGGACGAGGCCAAGAAAGTGCTGAAGTTGTTGGCTGAGAATGGATTGGAGCGCGGCAAAAACGGCTTGCGCATCATCATGATGTGTGAAATTCCCTCCAACGCCATACTGGCGGACCAATTCCTTGAACATTTTGACGGATTCTCGATCGGTTCCAATGACATGACCCAGATGACTCTGGCGCTGGACCGCGATTCAGGCTTGATTGCCGATGCTTTCGATGAACGTGATCCGGCAGTTAAGCACATGCTGCATCTGGCCATCGTAGCCTGCCGCAAGGCCAACAAATATGTCGGTATTTGCGGGCAAGGACCGTCAGATCATCCGGATCTTGCCGAATGGCTGGTCAAGGAGGGCATCGAAAGTTTGTCGCTCAATCCCGATACGGTGGTCGAAACCTGGCTGCATCTGGCTCAAGTCTGTAAGCCGGTTTGATTGGAAAATGGCGGAAATTGCGATAAAATAAGCAAACGTTGGCTTATGAGAGATGACTAAATATATCTTTGTCACTGGTGGTGTAGTTTCTTCACTTGGCAAAGGTATCGCTGCCGCTTCCCTCGCCGCAATTCTTGAATCCCGCGGCATCAGGGTTTCGATGCTCAAATTGGATCCCTACATCAACGTGGATCCGGGAACGATGAGTCCCTTCCAGCACGGCGAAGTGTTTGTCACCGAAGATGGCGCCGAGACCGACCTCGATCTGGGCCATTACGAGCGCTTCATCACGGCTCGCATGGGCAAGCGCAACAACTTCACGACCGGCCAGATTTACGAAAGCGTCATCAAGAAAGAGCGCCGTGGCGACTATCTGGGCGGTACCGTGCAGGTCATTCCGCATATCACCGATGAAATCAAGCAGTACATCCGGCGCGGGGCCGGTGACGCCGAGATCGCGTTGGTGGAAATCGGCGGCACCGTCGGCGACATCGAATCGCTACCTTTTCTGGAAGCCATCCGCCAGATGGGCTTTGAAGATGGTCGCGACAACGCCTGCTACATCCATCTGACGCTGGTGCCATATATCGCCTCAGCCGGCGAAATCAAGACCAAACCCACGCAACATTCCGTCAAGGAACTGCGGGAAATCGGTATCCAGCCCGACGTGCTGCTGTGTCGCGCCGACCGACCGCTGCCTGATGGTGAGCGCAGGAAAATCGCGCTGTTCACCAATGTCAGCGTCGATGCTGTGATATCGGCCGTCGATGTCGACAGCATTTATAAAATTCCCGGCATGCTGCACCAGCAGAATCTGGACAGCATTGTGTGCAACAAGCTCGGAATCAATCCCAAGCCTGCGGATCTGTCCAGCTGGGATCGGGTGATCACGGCGCTGGAAAATCCGCAACGCGAAGTCAGCATTGCGCTGGTCGGCAAATACGTCGATCTCACCGAATCCTACAAATCTCTGTCGGAAGCGCTGATTCATGCCGGCATCCATACTGGGTCGAAAATCCGCATCCATTACGTCGATTCCGAAACCATCGAAAAGAATGGTACGGGCTGCCTGGAAACCATGGATGCCATTCTGGTGCCCGGTGGGTTTGGCAAGCGCGGCGTCGAAGGCAAGATTCAGGCGATCAAATACGCACGGGAGAACGGTGTGCCCTACCTGGGCATTTGCCTGGGCATGCAACTGGCGGTCATCGAATGTGCGCGCAATCTGGCCGACTTGACAGATGCCCACAGTACCGAATTCAATCCGGATACCCCACACCCAGTGGTGGCGTTGATCACCGAATGGCAGGATCGGGATGGTCGGGTAGAGCGTCGCGATGCCAGATCCGACCTCGGCGGAACCATGCGCCTGGGCGGGCAGGAATGCCAGCTCGAAACCGGATCACTGGTACGCAGCATCTACGGAGCTGAACGGATCACCGAGCGGCACCGTCATCGTTATGAGGTCAACAACCATTACCTGCAACGCCTGCAGGATGCCGGGCTCAGCGTCAGCGGCCGGTCGCTGACAGGCGAGTTGTGCGAGATGGTGGAACTGCCGGATCACCCGTGGTTTGTCGGCTGCCAGTTCCACCCGGAATTCACTTCAACGCCCCGCGGTGGTCATCCCCTGTTCAAATCATTTGTTGAGGCCGCGCTTGTGCGCGCCAGCAATACGCAAGGCGCCACATCTGCGGCTTTGGTGAAATCACCGCAGATCGCCGCAAGGGTCGCAGGTTGAGCAACGAGGCATCGCCATGAAATTGTGCGGATTTGAAGTCGGCTTGGATCAGCCGCTATTCCTGATTGCCGGGCCCTGCGTGGTTGAATCACGCGACATGGCCATGGACACGGCGGGTGAACTGAAAAGCATCTGCGCAGAACTCAAAATCCCGTTCATTTATAAATCTTCTTACGACAAAGCCAACCGCAGTTCTATCAAATCGTTTCGCGGACTGGGTATGGACAAGGGTCTGGAAATCCTCGCCGATGTGCGCAAGACCATCGGTGTTCCGGTGCTGACCGATGTGCATGCCATCGACGAGATTGCGCAGGTTGCGGCGAGTGTGGACGTGCTGCAAACGCCGGCATTTCTGTGCCGGCAGACTGATTTCATCTGCGCAGTTGCAGCTTCCGGCAAGGTCGTCAACATCAAAAAAGGCCAGTTTTTGGCGCCTGGCGACATGGTTAATGTCGTTGACAAGGCCCGCGCCGCCAGTAGCGCAGACAACATCATGGTTTGTGAACGCGGCGTTTCCTTTGGTTACAACAATCTGGTATCCGACATGCGCTCGCTGATGATCATGCGCGGAACCAACTGCCCGGTGGTATTTGACGCCACGCACTCGGTGCAATTGCCCGGCGGGCAGGGCACCACCAGCGGCGGGCAACGCGAATTCGTGCCGGTGCTGGCCCGTGCCGCCGTCGCCAGCGGCATTTCCGGGCTGTTCATGGAGACCCACCCGCAGCCCGAGAAGGCTCTGTCCGACGGCCCCAATGCATGGCCGCTGAAACACATGAAAGCCCTGCTGAAAACACTCGCAGCCATAGATGCGTTGGTCAAACGCGAAGGTTTCGCGGAAAACAAACTGTAATCAACTCATGATCAGGAACCGGCAATGAGCGCTATTGTTGATGTCATCGGCAGGGAAATACTGGATTCCCGCGGCAATCCGACTGTGGAAGTCGATGTGTTGCTGGAATCCGGGATACTGGGACGCGCTGCCGTGCCGTCCGGTGCATCCACCGGCAGCCGCGAAGCCATTGAGCTGCGGGACGGCGACAAATCCCGCTACGGTGGCAAGGGCGTGCTGCAGGCCGTGGAACATGTGAACACCGAGATTTGCGAGGCGGTGATTGGCGTAGATGCGACGGAGCAGGCCTTCGTCGACCAGACGCTACTGGATCTGGACGGTACCGAAAACAAGTCAAGGCTCGGCGCCAATGCGATGCTGGCGGTGTCACTGGCGGTGGCGCGTGCGGCCGGGGAGGAGTCAGGATTGCCGTTGCATCGCTACCTCGGCGGAGCCGGGGCCATGGCCATGCCGGTGCCGATGATGAATGTCATCAACGGTGGCGCGCACGCCGATAACGGTCTGGACATGCAGGAATTCATGATCGTGCCGGTAGGCATGACCAGTTTCCGCGAAGCGCTGCGCTGCGGCGCAGAAGTATTTCATACGCTGCGCAAGCTGCTCACTGATCGCGGCCTCGCCACATCCGTTGGCGATGAAGGCGGATTTGCGCCACGTCTGCCCAAACATGAGGCGGCGATCAAACTCATCATCGAAGCTGTCGAAGCCGCTGGATATCGTCCGGGAGAAGACGTCATGCTGGCGCTGGACTGCGCCAGCTCCGAGTTTTTTGAGGATGGCGAATACACGTTGAGGGCCGAGGGCCTGACACTGAAGGCATCAGAATTCGCCGATTACCTGGCCGCCTGGGTCGACAAATACCCCATCATCAGCATCGAAGATGGTATGGCGGAAAACGACTGGGATGGCTGGAAAATGTTGACCGAGAAATTGGGCAGCCGTGTGCAACTCGTTGGCGATGATCTGTTTGTCACCAATACGAAGTATCTGAAACGCGGCATCGAGGAGGGCATCGCCAACTCGATTCTGATCAAGGTAAACCAGATCGGCACGCTGACTGAGACGCTGGCGGCCATCGAAATGGCCAAACGCGCCCGTTACACTGCAGTGATCTCACATCGCTCGGGCGAAACCGAAGACACGACCATCGCCGATATTGCGGTGGCCACCAATGCCCTGCAGATCAAGACCGGCGCGCTGTCGCGTAGCGATCGCCTCGCCAAATACAATCAGTTGCTCCGCATCGAAGAAGACCTTGGCGATACTGCGAGCTATCCTGGACGTGGTGCCTTTTATCAATTGCGTTAATCCATCTCGACGCGGCGGTCATTTGCGCTGACGCCATGCGACTGCTGGCCATTACACTTGCCGGTCTCATAGTACTGATCCAATATCCCCTGTGGCTGGGCAAAGGCGGCCTGCTGCGTGCCTGGGAAATGGAGCAGCAAATCGCAACCCAGCGCGAAACCAATAATCGCATGCAGGCCCGCAATGCGGCCCTGGATGCAGAAGTAGTCGATTTAAAACAAGGTCTGGAAGCCATAGAAGAACGCGCGCGCAACGAATTGGGCATGATCCGACGCGATGAAATATTTTTTCAAGTCCTAGAAAGCCCGTCCACGGACAGTGACGCAGGCCGTTCTGCGCGCTAAGCCGGTTTAATCTATTTTAATAACTGCTCGGGATCAAAAACGATGAGTGCAACCATCATCGATGGCGTAACCATGGCCAGGCAGGTCCTGGCTGAACTGAAATCACGAAATGCCGCCCTTGCAGCAGCAGGGCGCCAGCCGGGACTGGCCGTGTTGCTGGTCGGCAACGATCCGGCATCGGCGGTGTATGTGCGGAGCAAGGAGCGTGCCTGTCGGGAAGCCGGTGTGCGCACACTGGACACCCGGCTGCCGGCATCAACGGCGCAGGCTGAATTGCTGCAAAAAATAGATCAGCTCAATGCTGATCCGCAGGTGCACGGCATACTGGTGCAGTTGCCGCTGCCCCCGCATCTGGATGCGGTCCAGGTCATGCAGCGCATCGCCGTCGATAAGGATGTAGACGGCTTCAACTGGCGCAACCTGGGGGCGCTGCTGGACGGCCATGCCACCCTGGCACCCTGTACGCCGTCAGGCGCCATGCTGATGCTGGAGCGCGCAGCGGTGCCAATTGCTGGCAAACACGCGGTGGTGATCGGCCGCAGCAGCATTGTCGGCAAACCAGCGGCGCTGATGCTACTGGAGCGCAATGCCACCGTCACGGTTTGTCATTCCCGTACCACTGATCTTGCCGCAATGACCCGGCAGGCCGACATTCTGCTTTGCGCCATAGGCAAACCGCGCGCCGTGACTGCCGATATGATCAAGCCCGGTGCAGCCGTTATCGATGTCGGCATTAGCCGTCTGCCGGATGGCAAACTGTGCGGTGATGTGGATTTCGAATCCGTAAGCACGGTTGCAGGCTGGATTACACCGGTGCCCGGCGGGGTCGGGCCAATGACCGTAGCCATGGTGATAGCGAACGTTATTCTGGCTGCGGAGCGGTCCGCACCCTGATTGGCAGTGCGGCCGATCAGCAGGAGAAGGTATTGGCGAATCCCAGCAGGAAATCGGGGTTGAGGTAGCCCCGGAAGGCCGCTGCAGACAGCAACAGCGCCAGAATGCCCAGCATCACCCAGACGACCTGTCTCATCCGTGTCTGCATCATGGCCTGCAATCTCCACCAGTCGCTGCTGTATCCGGACTAATCACTCTGATTTCCGGATTATTGCACAGGACTGTTCATACCAAGCCTGCGGTTAGCTCCGCAAGTGCTTAACAAATAACCAGCCAGTCAGAGTGTCCGACGGCGCCGTTGTTATAATCCGCGCTTTGCCTTGCGCTGGATACGTCCTTGAATTCTTCACTGCCATCTCTGACCCGCTTTGGTCTGTCATTTTCAGACCTGTACAACCGCGACGGCCTGCACCGGATCGACCGGACTTTCCTGCTGGAGCTGGCCAAGATCGATGCGCCACTGCAGGAGCGGCTGCTGCAGGCACGCGCGGAACCGGCGGCACTGGCTGTAAAAGCTGAATCCGATCTGTTATTGGCATTGGCACCGCATCTGGATGATTTCATCGGAGAACTGTTCGGCATCCAGCCTGAAGTGCAGGCGCTGGCCGAGAGCCATCATGCACTGGCGCCCCTGTACAGCGTCAAACGTCTGTTCGTGCAGCGCAAGGCCATGCACAAATACAAGAAGGATGCTGCGGCTTCGATCGACGGCATGGCCGTCGGCGAACGTCTGGCAGCCCTGTACGGCGAACCGCTGACGGAACTGGTGTTCGCCCGGCATGTGCTGCAATGGCAACAGGACGAACAAGCAAACAGCGCAGTCCTGGAACTGGCCCTGCAGTATGCAGCCTGGGCTGCCCACACTGAGGCGGGACGTGCACGCCATCATGCGGGAGTACTGTTCAAGGCGCCGCACAAACTCGACGTTCATAACCTGGTGCCGGTGCAAACCGCTGCTGCGGCGGGTTATACCGAGCATCGCTTCGACGTGTCCCGGCTGCGCTTGCGTGATGGATTCAAACTGACGGACAAGGGGACTGATCTCACCGGCGCCCTTGATGAAGCCAATTACTGCATCTGGTGCCATGAACAGGGTAAGGATTCCTGCTCCAAGGGCTTACTGGAAAAAGGTGCGAGCGGGCGCGGTACGGAGTCATTCAAGAAATCTCCTTTCGGCATCACGCTGGCCGGGTGCCCGCTGGAAGAGAAAATCTCCGAGTTTCACAAAGCCAAGACCCAAGGTCTTGCGATCGGGGCATGCGCGATCATCACGGTCGATAACCCGATGGTTGCTGCGACCGGGCATCGAATCTGCAATGACTGCATGAAAGCCTGCATTTACCAGAAGCAGGAGCCGGTGAACATTCCGCAGGCGGAAACCCGCACGCTGAAGGATGTGCTGGAACTGCCCTGGGGCTTCGAGATCTACAGCCTGCTGACGCGCTGGAACCCGCTGAGTCTGCGCACTCCCTATCCCAAGGCGCCGACCGGCAAACGGGTGCTGGTGGCCGGCATGGGGCCCGCCGGATTCTCGCTGGCGCATTTCCTGATGAACGACGGTCATACCGTGGTGGGCATTGATGGGCTGAAGATCGAACCGTTACCGGCGACGTTGTCCGGCGTGGATGAGGCAGGGCGGCGCGTACCGTTCAAGCCGATACGCGACGTCAGTGAACTCTACGAATCGCTGGATGAACGTGCCATGGCCGGTTTCGGTGGCGTGGCCGAATACGGCATCACGGTACGCTGGGACAAGAACTTTTTGAAGATCATCCGAATGCTGCTGGAGCGCCGGTCACAGTTTGCGTTGTTCGGTGGTGTGCGTTTTGGTGGAACGATCACCGCAGAGGATGCTTTTGCGGCAGGTTTCGATCACGTTGCATTGGCGATAGGTGCGGGACGCCCCACGGTAATCGATATGCCGAACGGTCTCGCACGCGGTGTGCGCACCGCGTCGGATTTCTTAATGGCATTGCAACTAACCGGTGCAGCTAAAACCGATTCCATCGCCAACATGCAGCTGCGGCTGCCGGTGGTGGTGATCGGCGGGGGACTCACCGCGGTGGATACCGCGACCGAGGCGCTGGCGTATTACCCGCTGCAGGTCGAGAAGTTCCTGCTGCGCTACGAATTGCTGGCACGCGAACATGGCGAAGCGGCTGCGCGCATAGCATGGAATGTCGAAGAGCGTGAAACGGCCGATGAATTCATCGCACATGCGCAGGCGATACGCGCCGAGCGCGGTGCTGCGAAAAAAGAGGGACGTGAACCGCGCATCCTGCAACTGCTGCAGTCGTGGGGCGGTGCCACCATCGCTTATCGCAAACGCATGATCGACAGTCCGTCGTACACGCTGAATCACGAGGAAGTACACAAGGCGCTGGAGGAAGGTATTACTTTCGCCGAATGCCTGACGCCGCTAGCCATCGAGGTTGACCAGTATTGCCATGCCAAAGCGCTGAAGGCAGTGGTGCATGCCATAGGCGAGGACGGTGAGTGGCGTGAAACAGGTCGCGTCGAACTGCCAGCGCGGGCCATATTGATCGCCGCCGGCACCCAGCCCAACACCGTGCTGGCGCGTGAGGATGCCGAACATTTTGTGCTGGACGGGCGCTATTTCCGTGCCTGCGATGTGTCCGGTCAACCGGTGGCGGTGGAAAAAGCGATTTCCAAGCCGAATACTGTCAATGTACTGCTGTCGAAACGCGATGATGGCCGCTGCATCAGTTATTTCGGCGATGTGCATCCGTCGTTTTTCGGCAATGTCGTAAAGGCGATCGGCAGCGCAAAGCAGGGCTATCCAGTGGTTAGTGGCGTACTGGAAAAAGTTGCTCCGGCATCGAGGATCGATGATGCTGTATTCCTTGATGCGCTGCAGCGCGACCTGCGGGCGACGGTGCATGAAGTCAAACGACTGACACCGGAAATCATTGAAGTGGTGGTGCGTGCGCCGCTGGCGGCACGGCGTTTCCGGCCTGGACAGTTTTATCGTTTACAGAATTTCGAATCGCGCGCGCCACGTACCGACGGCAGCACGCTGACCATGGAAGGTTTGGCGCTGACCGGCGCTTCAGTGGATGTCGAACAGGGGCTGCTGTCGACCATCGTGCTTGAGATGGGCGGCTCCAGTGACCTGTGTGTGGAGCTGAAACCCGGAGAGCCCATAGTGTTGATGGGGCCGACCGGCACGCCAACAGAAATCCCGACCAACGAGACCGTGGTGCTGGTTGGCGGCGGGCTCGGCAATGCCGTGCTGTTTTCAATCGGCCTGGCCATGCGCAAAGCCGGTTGCAAAGTGTTGTATTTCGCCGGTTACAAACGCATGATCGATCGTTACCGCATCGAAGACATCGAAGCGGCTAGCGATGTCGTGGTCTGGTGTTCCGACGAAGAGCCGGGATTCATGCCGGCGCGGCCCGGTGACCGCCGTTTCGTCGGCAACATCGTGCAGGCGATGAAAGCGTATGCGGCAGGAGAACTGGGCGAGCAGGTGATTCCATTCAACGCCGCGGACCGCATCATTGCCATCGGCTCAGACCGGATGATGGCGGCTGTGGCGCGGGCGCGGCATGATGTACTGAAGCCTTACCTGAAACCGCAGCATCATGCGATCGGCTCCATCAATTCGCCGATGCAATGCATGATGAAGGAAGTGTGCGCGCAGTGTCTGCAACCGCATGTTGATCCGCAGACTGGCAAGGTCAGTTACGTGTTTTCCTGCTTCAATCAGGATCAGCCGCTGGATTGCGTGGACTGGAAAGCGCTGGATCAGCGACTGAAGCAGAACTCGACGCAGGAAAAACTGACGGCCGAATGGTTGGATCACTGCTTGGTCAAGCTGGAGTTGCGGGAAATCCAGCGCGTGTAATACTGCACCCGCGAATATTTTGTAACTTGTTGATTATAAATATATTTTAAGTAACTCTATGGCTAACCGGTAGCGGCCACGAGGCAAAGACTGCGTTCGACACGTAGCGGCATCTGTCTGAGTTTTTCCATCAGCGCCGATGGCATGCCGATTTCGTCAGTTTCTACAATGATGCGCGGCACATCAACGCCGCCTGATACAAACTCCACTGCCTGGATCCCATTAAGTTCAACGCGAACAGCGGGGCATGCGGATTCCTCGCAGTACAAACCATAAATCATCAGGCGTTGTTCCGGATTGGAAGGCGGCATGGCATGGTCATTCCGGCAAGGCGCATATAGCGGACGTTCAAAGCGCCGATAGAGCTGGCGCATGCCCAGCCGTATGGTTTCAAATTCAGAACTGTCAGCCCGAACCTTCATGTCGACGTCCTGCCCGGACATGTCTGTGAAGACCAGTTGCCAGGCAACATCCGGCCAGTGTTCGCTGCCTTCGATCTTGCTGATGATGCGGCCGCGCGGCAGGCCGAGTCGCTGCCGCACATCCGATGCCTTGATACGCTGTTGCAGCACTGCCGCTGCGTTGCCGGGGCGCGCGTAATAAAAATTCCAGGAAGCGATCATGCCGAAGCTGTCACGACTACTGCACTGTTCAATTGCGTCCGACTTCGCGTAACGCATCGGCCAGCTTGCCGATCAATTCGTCGATCTGCGCCTTGCTGATGATCAGCGGTGGCGACAGCGCGATGATATCGCCGGTAGTACGGATCAGCACACCTTTTTCATAACACTTCAGGAAAGTTTCGAAAGCACGCGCGGTCGGCGCACCGGGGCGTGGCTCAAGTTCGATGCCCGCGACCAAGCCCATGTTACGTACATCGATGACATGCGGCAATTCACGTAGCGACTGCACCGCCTGTTCGAAATAGGGAGCCAGTTCCTGTGAACGCTGAAACAGGCCTTCTTCCTCGAAGGTATCCAGACTGGCCAGGGCAGCGGCCGTGGCCAGCGGATGGCCGGAGTAGGTGTAACCGTGGAATAACTCAACCATGCCCGGTGGCGCGTTGTTGACCACGGTTTCATAGATGCCACGGCGTGCCACCACGGCGCCCATCGGCACGGTGCCGTTGGTCAGGCCCTTGGCGATCACCATCATGTCCGGCACCACATTGACGGCATCAGCGGCAAAACACGGACCAGTGCGACCGAAACCGGTGATGACTTCATCGAATATCAGCAGCAGGCTGTATTTGTCGCAAATCTGACGCAGCCGCTCAAGATAACCTTTGGGAGGGACCAGCACGCCGGTGGATCCGGCCAGCGGCTCGACAATGACCGCGGCAATATTGCTGGCATCGTGCAGCGGAATAATGCGGTTTTCCAGTTCGTCGGCAAGATGCGCACCCCATGCAGGCTGGCCGCGACTGAACGCATTTTCTTTCAGATTGTGCGTGTGCGCGAGATGATCGACACGGAACAGCATGTTGCCGAAGGCCTTGCGATTGGCAGGAATACCACCCACGGAAATACCACCAAATCCGGCGCCGTGATAACCGCGTTCACGGCCGATCAACACATTACGGTGGCCTTCGCCGCGCGCACGGTGATAGGCCAGCGCAATTTTCAGCGCTGTGTCGACGCCTTCTGAACCCGAGTTGCAGTAGAACACGTGGTCAAGGTCGCCCGGAGTCAGTGCAGCGATCCGTTCGGCAACACGAAACGCATCAGGGTGCCCCATCTGGAAGGCCGGACTGTAGTCCATGCTGGCAACCTGTTTCTGCACGGCTTCGACGATCTTCGGCCGGCAGTGACCGGCATTGACACACCACAGCCCTGCAGTGCCGTCGAGGATCTGGCGACCGTCGTCGGTCGTGTAGTGCATGTCCTTTGCCGCAACAAGCATGCGCGGCGCCTGTTTGAAAGCCCGGTTGGCGGTAAACGGCATCCAGTACGATTCGAGATTGCTGGTTCTGGCATTCATGGTCTTGCTCAAGGTTGAGTTGCAGGGTGGCATGGGCACAGCTGCACAGCCGGTTAATGACGCCATGCTACCATCTTCATACCATGCAACAACGTATCGGCTGCCGCCTGTTTTCCCGCACCGCGTCATCCGATCGTAGCTGGTATATTCACCTCAAAAAACAAGCGCGCATTTACCGCATTCTCTGCATTGCGCTGCTGTCGTTATTGGTTGTAACTCAGGCCATCGCCAACGATAGCCTGCGTATCGGCTCCAAGCGATTTACCGAATCCTATCTGCTGGGTGAGGTGCTTGCCGGGACAGTACGCAATGCCGGCATCAGTAGCGTGGAACACAAACCAGGGCTGGGCAATACCGCAATCCTGTTCGCTGCACTGAAAAGCGGTGCCATCGATATTTACCCCGACTACACCGGAACCGTGGCCCTGGAATTGCTCAGACTGCCAGCAGTGCCCACGCTGGATGTCATCAATCGCCATCTCGCTGCGCACGGACTGGCCGCCGGGGTGCTGTTGGGTTTCAGTAATAGTTATGCCCTGGCCATGCAGGAGAAACAGGCTGCGCAACGCAGCATGCGCCGGATTTCAGATCTGACCCACTTCAACACAGCCCGCCTGGGCCTGTCGGCCGAGTTCCTGAATCGCCGGGACGGATGGCCGGCACTGAGCGCTGCCTACGACCTCAGGGGCCTGACGCCGCGCGGGCTGGATCACGGCCTGGCTTACGAAGCGTTGGCACAAGACCAGGTCGATGTCATTGATGTCTACACAACGGATCCGAAAATCGCCCGCTATCGGATGCGAGTATTGGAAGATGACCGGAATTTTTTCCCGGAATACCAGTCTTTGCTGATATATCGCGCCGATCTGCCGCAGCAAAGCCCCCGTATCTGGTCTGCACTGCAAAGCCTGCAGGACTCCATTACGGCTTCCGACATGATGCAAATGAGCGCTGCGGTGGAATTACAAGGGCGTAATTTTTCTGAGGTTGCAGGGGAGTGGTTGCGCGATAAGCGCACAACGCAAGGACCGACGACTCGACCTGCACTGTGGGATGCAGTATTCGGCCAGGATTTGGCCAGACTGACGTTAGAGCACCTGCTGCTGGTAGGCGCGTCTCTGCTGCTCAGCGTCCTGACTGGAATACCGCTGGGCATCTGGGCCCAACGGGCCCCGCGTGCGGGCCGCTGGATACTGACGTTCACTGGTGTGCTGCAAACCATACCCAGTCTCGCACTGCTGGCGTTCCTGATAGCACTGCTGGATCGGATCGGCGCAGTTCCGGCCATCCTGGCCCTGTTCCTGTATGCCCTATTACCCATAGTTCGCAATACGGAAGCGGCCTTGGCCGGCATCAGCCGGGGCATGCGCGAAGCAGGGCAGGCGTTGGGTCTCACGGCCCGGCAGCAAGTGCGGCTGATCGAAATGCCGCTGGCGATGCCCGGCATACTGGCCGGCATCAAGACGGCGACCGTCATTAATGTCGGGACGGCCACCATCGCTGCTTTTATCGGCGCCGGCGGTTTTGGAGAGCGCATAGTGGCCGGGCTCGCGGTCAACGATCATCAGCTGTTGCTGGCCGGGGCAATTCCTGCGGCTGTTCTGGCTATCGTTCTGGAATGGGGTTTTCGATGGCTCGAGCGCCGCCTGATTGCACAACGAATGCAGTCTGCCGCGGGCAGATAAATGCCACATAATGGAACTTTGACGAATAGGCTTGAACTTAATGCCCAGAGCTAGGTCAGTGCAGGAGTATTACAGCTGTACATTTCGCGCAGCCACACGGGCGGTTATACTGCGGCGCCTGTCCGGACATAGAGTCCGATGACAGGAAAATCAGCAGCAGTATCAGGGACCGGATAACAATGAGCGATCGCGAAATCGATCAGCAGCTGGTCGAACGCGTGCAGAAGGGTGATAAACACGCATTCGACCTGCTGGTGAGCAAATACCAGCGCAAGCTGGGGCGATTACTGTCGCGATTCATTCGCGATCCTAGTGAAGTGGAAGATGTGACTCAGGAGGCATTCATCAAAGCCTACCGGGCGCTGCCCGGATTTCGCGGTGATAGCGCTTTCTACACTTGGCTGTACCGCATTGGCATCAATACGGCGAAAAACCACCTGGTCGCGATGGGACGACGGGCACCCACCAGCACTGGACTGGATGCGGAAGAAGCGGAAAGCCTGGAATCCGGTTCACAGCTGCGGGACCTGAACACCCCGGAAAACCAGCTGATGAGCAAGCAGGTCGGAGAAACAGTGAACCAAACGCTGCAGGAGCTGCCTGAGGAATTAAGGACAGCAATCACGCTCCGGGAAATTGAAGGACTGAGTTACGAGGAAATAGCGACAGTCATGGAATGCCCGGTAGGTACGGTCCGCTCCCGGATATTCCGGGCACGGGAAGCCGTTGCTGAAAAGTTAAGGCCCTTGCTTGGCACGGGCAAGGACAGGAGATGGTGACATGGAAAATATTTCGGCATTAATGGATAGTGAGCTGGACGGACATGAAGCGCATCAAGCGCTGCTTCGTCTCAAAGATACCGGGAGCACCCGGGAAACCTGGGCAAACTACCATCTGATCGGCGATGTGATGCGCGGCGAAACAATAGCGGCATTCGATATATCGAAACGCATCACGACCGCCCTGGAACAAGAACCCACGGTATTGGCTCCACGGCGATCCCCGGGCCGACCTGGCCGCACGCTCACTTATGCGCTTTCGGCGGCAGCTTCGATTTCAGCAGTTGCTGTAGTCGGCTGGATGGCATTTTCCACCAGCCAGGCCGTGAACCCTCCAGTAGAAATGGCGCGCGTAGCGCCGTCAGCGCAGCTGACCCAGGCAGTACCCGAGACGCAACTGGTCAGTTCGCCCAGTGACGGGCAGATGAACGAATATCTGCTTGCACATCAGGGCGTATCACCCAGTACCAGTCTGCAGGGCGTTGCACCCTATATCCGCACTATTTCAATTGCTCCAACCGGCAGTCGATAAACCGCATGAAAGCCTGGTGGATCGTATTTCTCGGATTGCTGCCAGGTGGTGTCACCGCTGACGAAACATCACGGGATGCCATCGCCATGCTGGAAAAAATGGCAGTAGCGAGCCAGAACGTAAATTACTCCGGCACTTTTGTCTTTCAGCATGCCGGGCAGGTTGAAACATCGCGGATTGCGCATTTCGTCAATCCGGCAGGCGGGGTGCTGGAACGGCTGGAAACTCTGGATGGCCCGGCGCGCGAAATTATCCGCAGCAATGACCAGGTCACCTGTTATCTGCCCGGCAAGAAAATGGTGCTGATTGATCCTCGTGGCTCCCGCCAGTTTCCCGTTCGCCTGGAGCAGATCCAGGAACTGGTGCAACACTACCGGGTCGTCAAAGGTTCGGTTGACCGCGTAGCCGGATTCGAATGCCAATGGCTGGCACTGCTGCCAAACGACGCACTGCGATACGCGCGGCGCTTTTGTGCCGAGATCGAAACCGGACTGCCGCTGCGTTCACGCACGTTGAATGATAAAAACGAAACACTGGAAGCGTTTGCGTTTTCAACCTTGACGATGGGCAAGACGTTCAATCGGGAACTGGTGCAGTCGAAATATGCTGCGATCAGTACCAAGCAGAATTGGCGTGTTGACCGGTCTGCACTGACTGCAAGTGACAGCGGCGATTCGGGATGGGTGGTTCACAATCAGCCCGCGGGATTTCGTAAATTGATGGAACTGCGGCGCTCCATGCCCGGCAAAAACGGCACGGTCTCGCATCTGGTGTTTTCCGACGGCCTGGCGGCAATTTCCGTGTTTATCGAGCCCGGCGGCAAGCAGCGCAAAAAACCGGCGCTGCAGCATCAGGGGGCTGTCTACATCTACTCACTGCCGGTTGCCGGTTACAAGGTAACCGTATTGGGTGAAACACCCGCCGTAACCGTCATGCAACTGGCCAAATCGCTGGAACCCAAGGCGACAACGGCCGCAGCCCAGCATTAGCTGGCATCTGCAAGTAATATTCCACTTCTTAGGTATTCCAGGGGATAGATAACCTATGTTCAGATATCTGGTTCTGGCATTGTGCGTGCTCATGCCTTTGCAGTCTTCAGCGCAGTTGCCGGACTTCACGGAACTGGTCGAGAAGCAGGGCGCGGCGGTCGTCAATATCAGTACGACACAGGGCACACGCAATGCGCCGGCACAACAACTGCCGCAACTCGACGAGAATGATCCGTTTTACGAATTTTTCCGCCGCTTCATTCCCAATCCCGGCCCGCGGGAATTTCAATCTCAATCTCTGGGGTCCGGTTTTGTCATTACCGTAGATGGCTACATTCTGACCAATGCCCATGTCGTCGACTCTGCAGACGATGTCACCGTTCGTCTGACGGACAAGCGCGAGTTCAAGGCCAAGGTCATCGGCGCAGACCGCCGCACCGACGTCGCGTTGATCAAAATTGAAGCCAGCGGACTTCCTGTGGTCCAGTTTGGCGATCCGGGACGCCTCAAGGTCGGCGAATGGGTGGTTGCCATCGGTTCACCGTTCGGTTTCGACAATACCGTGACTGCCGGCATAGTCAGCGCAAAAGGCCGTTCGCTGCCTCAGGAAAACTTTGTACCCTTTATTCAGACAGACGTCGCTGTCAATCCCGGCAACTCGGGCGGACCGCTGTTTAATCTCCGCGGTGAAGTCGTTGGCATCAATTCGCAGATTTACAGCCGCACCGGCGGATTCATGGGCCTGTCCTTCGCCATCCCCATCGATGTCGCCAATAACATCGCCCAGCAATTGCGCACCACCGGAAAAGTCACGCGCGGCCGCATCGGCGTCGTTATTCAACCGCTGACGAAAGAACTGGCCGACGGCTTCAGCATGAGTAAACCGCAGGGCGCCCTGGTCAATGCCGTGGAAAAAGGCGGGCCCGCGGACAAAGCAGGCATAGAAGCCGGTGATGTCATTTTGCGCTTTGACGGCAAAATCGTGAATGCTTCCGAAGATCTGCCGCGCATCGTCGGTGGCACCAAACCGGGCATCAAGGTGACGGTACAGGTCTGGCGCAACAAAACCACCCGCGATCTGCAAGTCACTGTGGCCGAGCTCTCAGATGATAAAAGTGGACCCAAGCCACGTGGCGGCAAACCCCAGCCGGCAACCCAGTTCGGCATGGGACTGGCCGATCTGACCGAGGCCCAGCGCAAGGAACTCAAAGTAGAGACTGGCATACTGGTGGAAAGCGTGCAGGGTGCCGCCGGTCGCGCAGGCCTGCGTCGCGGCGACGTGATCCTTGCGGTGAACAACCAGGACGTAAAATCCGTGGAGCAGTTCCGCCAGTTGATGAGCAGCTTTGACAAAGGGCGGATCGTTGCGCTGCTGGTCCGGCGCGGCGGCAACTCGCTGTATATCCCGTTCCGCCTCGATGGGAATGGCTGATGTCTCGCGCATCACGCTGACGCTGTATAGCCGGAACTGGTGCCATTTGTGCGAAGACATGCGCAAGGGCCTGCATGATTTGCAGGCCCGCTTGCCATTTGAGCTGACGGTGGTCGATGTCGACAGTAACAGCGACCTCGAACAACGGTATGGAGAGCTTGTTCCGCTCCTTGCGCATGGTGACCGCGAACTGTGCCATTACCACCTGAATCCTGCGGAAGTTACTGATTACTTGCTGAAATTCCGCTAAAATACGCGGTCTTATGAACGGAACGGGGCACTCCGGAGAATCTTGAGTGCCCCTTTTGCTGGGCGACACCCATTCTGATGCAGCACATACGCAATTTTTCCATCATCGCGCATATCGATCACGGCAAATCGACGCTGGCAGATCGCTTCATACAGCTGTGCGGCGGCTTGTCGGATCGCGAGATGGAGTCGCAGGTGCTGGACTCCATGGATCTCGAGCGGGAACGCGGCATCACCATCAAGGCCCAGACTGCCTCGTTGAGTTATCGTGCCCGTGACGGGCAAGTCTATCAACTCAACCTGATCGATACTCCTGGACACGTCGATTTTTCCTACGAGGTCTCGCGTTCGCTGGCGGCCTGCGAAGGTGCCTTATTGGTAGTTGACGCCTCTCAGGGTGTGGAAGCGCAGACCGTAGCCAATTGCTACACCGCGATTGAGCAGGGTGTTGAAGTCGTGCCGGTACTCAATAAGATGGACCTGCCGCAGGTCGAACCCGAGCGCGTGGCCGCCGAAATCGAGGACATCATCGGCATCCCGGCCAAGGATGCTGTCAGGGTAAGCGCCAAAAGCGGGGAAGGCATAGCCGATATCCTGGAGGCGATCGTATTCCAAGTGCCGCCGCCCAGAGGGAATCCCGAGGCTCCGCTGAAAGCGCTGATCATCGATTCGTGGTTCGACAACTATGTCGGCGTGGTCATGCTGGTGCGAGTGGTCGACGGCGCACTGAAACCCAAAGACCGCATCCTGCTGATGGCCGGTGGCGGCAATTTCCTGTGCGAGCAGGTCGGCAAGTTCACGCCGCGCTCGCAGACTATGGAGCATCTTTCGGCTGGAGAAGTCGGATTCGTCATCGCCGGCATCAAGGAACTCCAGGCGGCCAAGGTCGGCGACACGCTGACGCTGATGGCCAATCCCGCCCAGGTGCCTCTGCCGGGATTCAAGGAAATCAAGCCCCAGGTGTTCGCCGGGCTGTATCCGGTGGAGTCGAATGAGTATGAAGCCTTGCGCGATGCGCTGGAAAAATTGCACCTGAACGACGCATCGCTACGCTTTGAGCCCGAGTCTTCGCAGGCGCTGGGTTTCGGTTTTCGCTGCGGTTTTCTCGGCATGCTGCACATGGACATCGTGCAGGAGCGCTTGGAACGCGAATACAACATGTCGCTGATCACCACCGCGCCCACGGTGGTCTATCAGGTTGCCTTGCGCGACGGAACTGTGATCGAAATTGAAAATCCCTCACGGCTCCCGGAAGTGCCCTTGATCGAAGAAATACGGGAACCGATCATCAAGGCATCGATACTGGTGCCCAACGATTACGTCGGTCCGGTAATGAGTCTGTGCACCGAGAAGCGTGGCATGCAACGCAACATGCAGTATCTGGGGCGGCAGGTCATGCTGACCTATGAGTTGCCGTTGAATGAAGTGGTCATGGATTTTTTTGACCGCCTGAAATCAGTTTCCCGCGGCTACGCTTCCCTAGACTATGATTTTATCGAGTACCGTGCCGGTGATCTGGTGCGCCTGGACATACTGATCAACAGTGAGCGGGTTGATGCGCTGTCATTGATCGTGCATCGCGCGAATGCCCAGTATCGCGGCCGTGAAGTGGCTGAAAAAATGCGCAAACTGATTCCGCGCCAGATGTTCGACATCGCCGTACAGGCCGCCATAGGTGCACACATCATTGCCCGCGAAACCATTAAGGCCATGCGCAAGAACGTGCTGGCCAAATGCTACGGAGGTGATATTTCGCGCAAAAAGAAGCTCTTGGAAAAACAGAAAGCCGGAAAAAAACGCATGAAGCAGGTCGGTACCGTCGAGATACCGCAGGAGGCTTTTCTTGCCATTCTGCAAGTCGGAAAATAACGGGCAGGGGATAAGGTGAATTTTGCATTGATCATGCTGTTGCTGCTGCTCGCAACCGGCGCTGTCTGGCTGGCCGAGGCCCTGTATTTCCGTAAACACCGCGCAGCAGGTGCGTCGCAGCCATGGTGGATAGAATATCCGGCCAGCTTTTTCCCTGTAATTCTGGTGGTGTTTGTGCTGCGGTCTTTTCTGGTGGAGCCGTTCAAGATACCTTCTGGTTCGATGCTGCCGACCCTGCTGGTCGGTGATTTCATACTGGTCAACAAGTTCACCTATGGCATCCGACTGCCGGTCATCAATACCCGAATGATCGAGATCAATGATCCGCAGCGTGGGGAAGTCATGGTATTTCGTTACCCTGACAACCCGACCCTCGATTACATCAAAAGAATCATCGGCGTGCCCGGTGATGAAATCGTTTACGCCAACAAGCACCTGACAATCAACGGCAAGCCGATTCCGCTGACTGCGGATGGTGAATACAATTATCTGGACGGCGGGCTCAGTTTCATTCCGACGCAGCGCCACGAGGAAAAACTGGGTGAACACACGCATTCGATACTGACACAGGCGGGTGTGCCGTCGGTGCAGTTGAGCGGGGTGCAACGCTTCCCCTTCCGCGATAATTGCGCCTACAATGAGTCGGGATTCCGCTGCAAAGTGCCAGCGAGGCATTACTTCATGATGGGTGACAACCGGGACAGCAGCAGCGACAGTCGTTACTGGGGATTTGTGCCGGAGCGGAACATCGTAGGCAAGGCATTTCTGATTTGGTGGAACTTTGACGACCTGAAACGGATCGGTCATTCGATTAACTGATATTGACGGGGAGGTCTATATGCGTACGCAACGCGGAATCACTATTACTGGTTTTCTGGTATTTGCAGTCATCGGCATCGTAATGTTGTTACTGGGTTTCAAAATAGGTCCGGCTTACGCCGAGTTCTACACCATTCAGAAAATTTTCCGCGCCATGGCGGCTGATTCAGCTTTGCAGAACGCAACACGCGGAGAACTCAACAGCGCCTTTAATGCACGCGCTGGCGTAGATAACGTCAAGGCCATAAGCTATAACGATCTCGATATCGTGAAGGACGGTTCCGGAATGGTCATCAGCGCCGCCTACTCGGTACGCGTTCCCCTCGTAAAAAATCTCAGTGCGTGCATGGAATTCAATCCCAGCTCTGCCAAATAACGGGAATTGCGGCTTTCATCAGAATACTGTGGATTCAGACGTCGTCAGTGACTGCATCGGTCGTCGCTTTCGTGATCCGGAATTGCTGCGGCGCGCACTAACGCATCGATCTTACGGGGCGACTCACAATGAACGGCTGGAATTCCTGGGGGACAGCATAGTCAATTGCATCGTTGCACTTGAACTGCATGCAAAATTCCCCGAGCTCGATGAAGGCGATCTTTCGCGTCTGCGCGCCAACCTGGTTAACCAACATGCATTGCATCGCATCGCGCTGGACCTGCAACTGGGTAAGCAGTTGCTGCTCGGCGACGGAGAATTAAAAAGTGGCGGCGCCCAACGTCCCTCGATACTGGCCGATACCGTTGAAGCCATAGTCGGTGCCGTTATGCTCGATGGCGGATTTACAGCGGCACAGGATGTCGTCAGACGGCTGTTTGCCGGCAGCCTGGCTGCAGTGGATCCCAATACCAGTGGTAAGGATCCCAAAACGCTGCTGCAGGAGCTGCTTCAGGGCAAAGGCGCGGCACTCCCGGCTTATACGGTGTTTGATATTCAGGGACACGCCCATGCCCAGACATTCCACGTGGAATGCGCCATTGCAAGCATGGATATATCTACCAAAGGACAGGGAACCAGCCGGCGTGCGGCAGAGCAGGATGCGGCATCCAAGGCATACACGCTGGCTACTCATACATGACTGAAAAACACCGCGCGGGTCATATCGCCATCGTTGGCAGGCCGAATGTCGGCAAGTCCACACTGCTAAACCGGCTGGTCGGCCAGAAAATCAGCATCACCTCACAGCGTCCGCAAACCACCCGGCAGCGCGTGATCGGCATCGTCACCCGCGCCGATGCCCAGTATGTGTTTGTCGATACCCCCGGATTTCAGATGCGTCACGGCAACACCATGAACCGGCTGATGAACCGCAGCGTGTCGCGCAGCATCACCGACGTAGACGCGGTGGTCTGGGTAGTGGAGGCTCCGCGGCTGGATGCCGGTGACAAGGCCGTGCTGGCCATGCTCAAGGACTGCTCCCGGGTAGTGATTGCGCTGAACAAGATCGACGAAGTAGGCAACAAGAATGAGCTGCTGCCGTACATGCAGCAACTGCACGAACTGGCCAGCCCCGTAGCCATGATTCCGGTATCGGCCAAAAACGGCAGTGGGTCCGATGAGCTGCTGGCGGCGATCCGCGGTTTGTTGCCCGAAAACGAGCGTATCTACGGAGAAGATGAAATCACCACGGCCAGCGAACGCATGCTTGCAGCAGAACTGCTGCGGGAAAAGGTATTCCGTCTGCTCGGTGAAGAACTGCCTTACTCCGCCACCGTTGAAATCGAACGCTTTGAAACTGTCGACGGCCTGCGCCGGATACATGCCGGCATCCTTGTCGACAAGCCGGGGCAGAAGGGCATCGTCATCGGCAAGGGCGGCGCAAAACTCAAGCAAATTGCCTCTCAGGCCCGCATGGATATGGAGCGACTGTTCGGCGGCAAGGTCTTTCTCGAAGTCTGGGTCAAGGTGAAATCGGGCTGGGCCGATGACAACGCTGTGTTGCGGCGCCTGGGTATAGACTAAATCTATAAATATAATCAATATGTTACGTAATTTCCTGACATCAATCAGGGCGTCGGCCGCGGAAGGCTCGATACATGGCCGCTGAGCGTGCCCGTCGCGATGGCCAGGCCGCTTATCTGCTGCACACCTATGCCTACCGCGAAACAAGCCTGGTCGCCGAACTCTATACGCGGGACAGCGGCCGCGTCGCTGTAATTGCCCGCGGCGCACGGCGCCCTCGCTCCGCGTTGCGCGGTGTGCTGATGGCATTCCAGCCCTTGCAGGTCGGCTGGTCCGGAAAATCTGAACTGAAAACCCTACATAAAGCCGAATGGCAGGGCGGGTATACGCCGCTGCGTGGCTTGAGTCTGATCTGTGGTTTTTACCTGAACGAATTACTGCTTAAACTGCTCCCGCGCGAGGACGCGCATGAACACCTGTACGAAGCCTACGCCGGAGCGCTGGCACAATTGCCCGCCGCTGAAGATCACGCCGCTGTACTGCGTCGCTTCGAGCGCGTACTGTTACAGGAGCTGGGCTACGGCCTGGTGCTTGATCGCGAGGTTGGCGGCGGGGCGTCGATCGTTGCAGAAACAAGCTATTGCTACATACCGGAGCGCGGACCGGTACTGATGCAGGAAGCAACAGCGCAAAGCGGCGTAGAATTGGCAGGGCAGACACTGATCGACATGGCTGCCGACCGTTATGCCGAACCACGGACAGTGCAGCAGAGCAAGGCGCTAATGCGCACACTGATCAGCCACTGCTTGGGTAATCAAACGCTGCACACGCGCCAATTACTGCGCGACTTGCAACAGATGTAAACTAAGCACGAAACCCGCTTTGAACCACATGCTTCGTAATCCATGACCCGGCTCAGCGTCAACGTCAACAAGGTCGCGCTGCTTCGCAACTCACGCGATCTGGAGATACCGAGCGTCACCAAGGCCGCGCGCACAGCATTGGTCGCAGGTGCGCATGGCATCACTGTCCACCCGCGGCCCGATAGCCGTCATATACGCAGCACCGATGTCCACGACCTCGCTCAATTGCTCATGGCATGGCCGGCCGCTGAATTCAACATCGAAGGCAATCCATTTCAGCCGCCGCTGCTGGAACTGGCGCGCGCCGTCAGGCCGCAGCAATGCACACTGGTCCCTGACGATCCTGCGGCCTTTACTTCCGATCAGGGCTGGGATCTGGAGCGCAATGCGCAGCGCCTGCAACCGGTCATCTCCGAGTTACAGTCCTTGGGGATCCGCGTCAGCCTGTTCATGGATCCTGTAGCGGAATCCATGGCCTTAGCAGCATCGACGGGGGCCGATCGCGTCGAACTCTATACCGAACCTTACGCCCGCGCCTGCGACACCCCCGAGGCATCTGCTGTCACTGCGCGGTATGCCGCAGCAGCACGCAGTGCGCAGGATGCCGGACTGGCGCTCAATGCGGGGCACGATCTGAACCGCGACAACCTGCCGCAATTTCTGATGGCAGTTCCCAGCATCGCCGAAGTATCAATCGGACATGCGCTGATTGCCGATGCACTGGATTTCGGTATGAGTGCGGCCGTCACGGAATACCTGCGGATATTGAAAGGGAATCGATGATTTACGGCATCGGCATCGACGTCATTCAGCCCCATCGGGTAGCGCGGCTGCTGGACAAATATGGCGAGCGTTTCGTGCAGCGTGTGCTGACGCCCCAGGAACAGGACGGTTATGCACGTCGCAAACGCCATGACCAAACCATATTGTTTCTGGCCAACCGTTTTGCCGCCAAGGAGGCGTTCTCCAAGGCCATGGGCACCGGCTTTCGTTATCCAGTGACCCTGCAATGCATCAGCGTGGTGCAGAACAGCGCCGGAAAACCGGGATTTTCATTCAATGCGGCCTTGAGTAAATTGGTCGGCAACCGCGGCATTATCGGCCATCACTTGACCATCAGCGACGAATCCAATATGGCATGCGCCTGCGTAGTGCTCGAAACGTGACTAAAACAATGACTAAATCCATACCTCTGGGACCGGTGATGCTGGATGTCGCCGGCACTGAATTAACCGCTGAAGACCGGCAACGTCTGTCACATTCGCTGGTTGGTGGCGTTATCCTGTTTGCCCGGAATTTCCAGTCCTGCACCCAGTTGACACAGCTTACTGCAGAAATTCATGAACTACGCAGCCCGCAGTTGATCATCGCCGTCGATCATGAGGGTGGTCGGGTACAACGATTTCAGGAAGGATTCACGCGGCTGCCGCCGATGCGCGAACTGGGTCTGGTCTGGGACCGCGATCACCGCAAGGCGGTGGCACTGGCTCAGTCTCTGGGATTTGTACTGGCGGCCGAGTTGCGTGCGCATGGCGTCGATTTGTCATTCACGCCGGTGTTGGACGTTGATTACGGCAACAGTAGTGTCATCGGCGACCGTGCCTTTCATGCCCAGCCTGAAGCCATCGCCGAACTGGCAGTCGGACTCATGCACGGCTTGCGAGAGGGCGGCATGGCAGCCGTGGGCAAACATTTCCCCGGCCATGGCCATGTTCGCGCTGATTCACACCATGAAGTGCCGATTGACGAACGCCCGCTGGCCGATATCGAGAGTGAAGATCTGGTGCCGTTCCTGCGCCTGATTACTGCCGGCATGGGCGGCATCATGCCGGCGCATGTGCTTTATCCCGCGGTGGACCAGGCTCCGGCAGGTTTCTCCGAAATCTGGCTCAAGCGTATCCTGCGCGGGCAACTGGGTTTTGACGGCATCATTTTCAGCGACGACCTGAGCATGGAAGGGGCGAGTGTGGCCGGCGGAGTCATCGACCGCGCCATGGCTGCCTTGCGCGCCGGTTGCGACATGGTGCTGGTCTGCAATAATCCTGAATCTGCCGACGAATTGCTCGCTGGGCTCGATTACACAATGCCGGCAGTGGGGCTGGCACGCTTGGCGCGCATCCATGGCCGGACGCATGCTGCTGATGGCATCAAGCTGCGCGAAGACGCGCGTTATGTTGCCGCATTGCATGCCATCGCCGGATTGGGCGAGCACAACCGTGACCTGCCGCTGGCCTGATCGGACAGGGACGTTGTCGTCGTGACAAAATCGGTTGCCGCGCGCGGCGGAAACAGCCAGCCGTTTTCGATGGAATGCACGCGCTGCCCGCGCCTAGCCAGTCATCTGGCCGCGGTGCGCGTGGAAAAACCTGATTACCATGCCCGTCCGGTGGCACCATTTGGTGATGCCAGCCCGGACCTGCTCATCGTCGGACTGGCCCCCGGCATGCATGGTGCCAACCGCACCGGACGGCCATTCACTGGCGACCACGCCGGCATCCTGCTCTACGACACCTTGCATCGTTATGGCTTCGGCAGCCAGGCTGTGGCCGTGGCGCCGGATGACGGACTGGTCCTGACAGGCTGCCGCATCACCAACGCCGTTAAATGCCTGCCGCCGGAAAACAAACCCTTGCCGGCGGAAATTCGTGAGTGCAATGGCTATCTGCGCGCTGAACTCGCAGTGTTGGTGCCTGGCACTGCAATACTCGCCCTGGGCACCGTGGCGCATCAGGCCGTGCTGCGGGCTCTGGACCAGCGTCTGGCGGATTTCAAATTCGCCCATGCTGCCACCCATGGTCTGCCGCAGCGCCTGCGGCTGTTCGACAGTTATCACTGCAGTCGCTACAACACCCAGACACGGCGACTGACCCCCGATATGTTCCGCAGCGTATTCGCGGACATCCGTCGTTATCTGGATCGGCCACAGGCCACCGTCTGAAATGGCAGAACCTTCGGCGATCGCGGCGGGTTTACCCCATCTGCCCGGCGTCTACCGCATGCTCGGCAAGAGCGGGGAGGTGCTTTATGTCGGCAAGGCGCTGGATCTGCACAAGCGCGTCGGCTCGTATTTCCAGCGTGCCGAGGCGCTGTCGCCGCGAATCCGGCTGATGGTGGCGCAGATCACCGGTATAGAAACTACGGTGACGCGCTCGGAATCGGAAGCGCTGCTGCTGGAAAACAATCTGATCAAGTCGCTGGCGCCGCGTTACAACATCCTGTTCCGCGACGACAAATCCTATCCTTACCTGATGCTGAGCGGACACGCCTTTCCGCGTCTTGGTTTTTTTCGCGGCAATCCCGACAAGCGCCACCATTATTTCGGACCATTTCCCAATGCCGGTGCGGTGCGGGAAAGCATGCAATTGCTGCAGAAAGTATTCCGCTTACGCACCTGCGAAGACAGCGTATTTGCTCACCGCTCACGACCCTGTCTGCTGCACCAGATCCATCGCTGCACTGCGCCCTGCGTCGACCTCATCGATGAAACCGATTACGCCGAGGATGTACGCAGTGCGCAAGAATTCCTCAACGGACAGGAGGATGCGGTGTTTGAACGTCTGAATGCGCGCATGAATACCGCGGCGGCGGCCACGCATTATGAGGAGGCCGCCGTATATCGCGACCAGATCGGCGCCTTGCGCAAGGTGCGTGAGCGGCAATACGTCAGTGATGAGTCGGGGCGCGATGCCGACGTGATTGCCTGCGGCCTTGCTGCCGGCATCTATTGCGTCAATCTGGTCATGATCCGGGGAGGGCGCCACCTAGGGGACAAAAATTTTTTCCCGCAGAATGCTGATGAAGTCGAACCCGCCCAGATTGTCGAGGCTTTCATCACACAGCATTACCTGGTGCATCCGGTGCCGCCGCAAATCATAGCCGACGCGGCGATTTCTGCAGAAGTTCTACAGGAGACGCTGTCGGAGCGCGCCGGACGTCGGGTGCAGATCAGCACCCATCCAATCGGCGACCGGCGAGCGTGGTTGCAGATGGCACTCAAAAACGCTGAGCTTGGCGCCAGCCAACGCAAGGCCCAGCAAATGGGCGATGCCGCAAAACTGCTGGCTCTGCAGCAGGGCCTGAAACTTCCGGAAACCGTGCAACGTATCGAATGTTTCGATGTCAGTCACACGCAGGGTGAAGCGACAGTGGCCTCCTGTGTGGTGTACGACCGTGGCTCCGTGCAGAACGGTGAATACCGCCACTTCAACATGCAGGAAATCACGCCAGGCGATGACTATGGCGCCATGCGTGAAGTTTTGACCCGGCGATACCGCCGGTTGGTGTCGGGAGAGGGTAAGATGCCCGATCTGATCATGATTGATGGCGGGCAGGGGCAACTGGGCGTGGCTATTGAAGTGTTGACTGAACTGGGATTAACCGACGTACCGCTGCTGGGCGTGGCCAAAGGCGTCACTCGCAAGCCCGGCATGGAGCAGTTGCTGATGGCGGGGCGCACCGGCGCATTCCGGCTGGCGTCGGACGATCCGGGGCTGCACCTCATCCAGCAGATCCGCGACGAAGCACACCGCTTTGCCATTGAAGGGCATCGGGCAAAGCGTTCGCGGGTGCGCACGACATCAGCGCTGGAAAACATACCGGGTATCGGCGCCAAGCGCCGGCAGCGCTTGCTGGCTCAGTTTGGCGGCTTGCGCGGCCTGATTGCGGCCAGTATCGAAGAGTTGGCACAGGTTGACGGTATCAGTCGGACGCTGGCTGAAAAAATTCACAACGAATTGCACTGAAATGACATACAACTGGCCCATCCTGCTGACCTGGCTGCGAATCGTGATGATTCCGTTGTTCGTCGGCATTTTTTATTTCGAGCAGGGCTGGGTATCGCACAGCACGCAGAACCTGATAGCCACCGTGATCTTCACCGTGGCGGCGATCACCGACTGGCTGGATGGCTGGCTGGCGCGTCGTCTCAATCAGACCTCTGCCTTCGGTGCTTTCCTTGATCCGGTCGCCGACAAACTGATGGTTGCTGCAGCCCTCGTCATCCTCGTACAGCTGGGACGGATTGACGCCATCGTCGCGCTGATCATCATCGGCCGCGAAATCGCCATCTCAGCGCTGCGGGAATGGATGACATCCATGGGGCAGGGCAAAAGCGTTGCTGTCTCCATGATCGGCAAGATCAAAACCGCAGCGCAAATGATTGCGATTCCAATGCTGCTTTACCATAATCCCATCGGCGCCTTCGATCCACTGTACTGGGGCACCTGGTTGATCTGGGCTGCGGCCTTGCTGACCCTGATTTCGATGGGTTATTACCTAAAAATGGCCTGGGATGCCTCCCATGGCAGGGGCTAGGCTGTTGCAGCCGCGCGGCAATTCAGCATATAATCCGCGCCTGATTTACGTAGCAACGCGGGAGTAGCTCAGTTGGTAGAGCGCAACCTTGCCAAGGTTGAGGTCGAGAGTTCGAGACTCTTCTCCCGCTCCAGATTCCTGGGGAAAACGGTTGAAATTGAAACCAGCCGTTTTCCCCTTTTAGTTCCGTCGGCTGTGTGGGCATAAAGCGGCCTGCATCCAACGGGACAAAACGTTTTTAGGTTTATGGCGCGGTAGCAAAGCGGTTATGCAGAGGACTGCAAATCCTTTTAGGGCGGTTCGACTCCGCCCCGCGCCTCCATCTTTCAGCAGCCCCCCTTATTGTTCCTGGATTGGCGGAAGCAGAAGAATTTTCTTTTCTGTCGCATTATCTTCCATTCCACTCAGGATGCTGCATGCAATGATGGCTGCTCTTTCCGTGCACATTCCCGGAAAACTCCCACGCAGTTGATATCGACCCAGCCGTCGATGAAGACTGCATGCGTCGTGTTAATATTTCCCGACTATGGGAAGACATCTGGTTAGCCTGACATTTGATTTTGACGCCATCGCGGGATGGATCGCACGCGGCATGGATTCGCCATCACCGATTTCCCGTGGAGAGTTTGGCCCCAACGTTGCGTTGCCACGCATACTGGATCTGCTGAAGAAATACGATGTGCCGACTTCCTGGTATGTTCCCGGTCATACTCTGGAAACCTATCCAGACCAATGCCGGCGAGTGTTTGATGCCGGACATGAGATCGGACATCACGGCTGGACCCACCGCCCTCCAGCCGGTTTGACGCGCGAACAGGAAGAGGGCGAGCTGGTGCGTGCGAATGAGAATATACGCAAGCTGACTGGCCGCACTGCGCGCGGCTATCGCTCACCATCCTGGGATCTGTCACCCCATACGGTGGATCTGCTGCTCAAACACGGCTTCGTATATGACAGCAGCCAGATGGGGGACGACTACACGCCATACCGGGTGCGCAATGGGGATGTCATCGAACTGGAGAAACCCGCGCAGTTCGGACCTGATACCCGGTTGATCGAAATGCCGGTCAGTTGGACGCTGGATGACTATCCGCATTTTGAATTCATCCGCACACCGACCTGGATTCTCCAGGGCACCATGAATGCCAACCGCGTGCTCGATAACTGGACCAGTGATTTCATTTATCTGCGTGATAATCTCGACTGGGGTGTCATTACCTATACGTTCCACCCCTTCGTAATCGGCCGCGGACACCGCATGCTGGCGCTGGAAAAGCTGATTCGCACACTGAAAGATGGCGGCGCGGTTTTCACGACGCTAGAGAATGCGGCGACAGAATATGGGCAGCGCCTGCCGTTTCCGCAGGCGGCGTAAATTCTCTAATCCAGCGCCTGAACAGTACAAAAATTAAATGTAAGTTATTGATTATAAATATATTTATGTATATACCGCTGAGGCAGATTTACTATTATTAAAATAAAATCAACAGCGCCCTAGCTTTTCCTGGCTGACGTTTTCTTTTTCTTGCCCGCCCTCTGAACCGGCGCACGCTTTTTTGAAATTGCGGCACGTTTCCCCACTTTTACCGCTTTGCCGGTACGCGCTGATTCCAAAATCGCTTCCAGCGCAAGCACACCGTGAACTTCATCGCCACCCAGAATTGCAAGTGCCCGTTTATCGATAATAGCCTGCGCAAAATGTTCGAGCTCGGCACGTTCCGTGCTGATGTCCGGAAAGGACATGAGCTGAGGACGCTTGCGTTCACGCAGATTGTCGGGATTGAGTAGGCTGACGCGCATCTGCCATGTGGACAGATGTTCAACATCGCCGACTTCAACCCAGCCGTTTGATCCAAACACCTGCATGCGCCAGGTTTCGGCAGTCGCGATGCAAGTGCCGAGATAACCACTGGCCCCGGCTTTGAACCTGAACAGCATGGAAGTCGTGTCATCAATGCCGTAATTGAGCGCGCGGCGGAAGCTTTGCGCGTAGACCGTATCCACGTGACCAGCGAGGTAGAGCATGGCATCCACTACGTGCACGCCACGGCCGGTCATTCCGCCGCCCGGTCCTTCGTCCTTATTCTGCCGCCAGTGGTCTTTTGGTACCCAGTAGACACTGGGACCGCAGAAATTGCCTTCAATGTGCAATAGTTTGCCGAGCCGTCCGTCGTCCAGCATACGGCGGATTTCCTGCAGTGCAGGCTGGAAGCGCCAGTTATAGCCAACAGCAAGCGTCACTCCCGCTTTTGCGCAAGCACGGACGGCTTCATTGGCGGATTCAGCGGTCAGTGTAAACGGCTTTTCGGTAAACACATGTTTGCCGGCACGAGCAGCAGCGAGAATCAACTCGGCATGCAGGCTGTGGGGTGTTGCGAGCACGATGGCATCCACGGCCGGATCGGCCAGAACTTTACGGTAATCATCAAAAAGCCGGATACCCTGACTGTCGGCATATTCCCGGGTTTTCGCAGGTGTGCGCACGGCACCGGCGACAAAACGTATCAACTTGCTCTTGCCTTGCACGCTGTTGACAAGATTTTGTCCCCAGCGACCCAGCCCGATAATTGCGGCGTTGATCATGAAATTCCTCTTTGATAAAACGGTTTAACGGATGTGGCCGCTAAATTGCGGCGAAGCACATGCTTATGTGTGCGAATTTGCCGGAGCCATGATCATACGCAGGAAGGATGATGTTTGGATTGGAGAAATCTGTAAAGCATTCGCCACGATCTGGAATTAAAAATTTTCCTTGGTCATTCTTGTCGCCTTATATTTAGTTTTCTTGACTAATTAGTATACTGACATCGTTTTTCGAAAATCGTCCATCGCAGGAAACGCACATGAATCTCACAGCAGATCCAGTCACCTATTACGAGGTAGGTGTAGATATTGGCGGCACGTTTACCGACGTGGTTTGCCGCTCTAGCGATGGCGCCATACGACTGGTGAAAATTCCGACTACGCGCTCCAACCCCAGCGCCGGCGTGTTACACGCTGTCCAGTACATGGTCCGGGAGTGGGGCGTATCGCCGCAGCAGATCAGCCGTTTCGTACACGGTACGACGGTGGCGACCAATGCCGTATTGGAGCGCAAGGGCGCAAAAATCGGACTGATAACCACCCAAGGTTTCCGCGACACCCTGGAAATCGGACGCCAGAACCGCCACGCGGTCTACAGCGTGATGCTCAAGCCGGAAGCACCGGTGTTCCTGGTGCCGGGTGCTTTGCGACGCGAAGTTCCGGAGCGCGTGACGGCGACCGGCGAAATTCTGCTGCCGCTGGATGAAGCAGCGGTGCGCCGCGAGGTTGATGCACTCGTTGCACAGGGTGTGCAGGCGATCGCGGTATCTTTCCTGTTTTCCTATCTGAATCCGGCGCACGAACGACGGGTTGCACAGATTGTACGCGAGTCGCATCCGGATCTGATGGTATCGCTGTCGTGTGAAGTGGATCCGGCCTTCCGGGAGTATGAACGCACCTGCATTACAGCATTCGACGCGTATCTTAAACCAGTGATCGATCGGTACCTCGAGAACATGGAAAACGATCTGGAGGCGAATCACGTCGGATCGGCGCTGCAGATCATGCAATCGCGCGGAGGCGTGGCCTCGTCACGCATAGCGCGTCGACGTCCTGTGCGTCTGTTTCTGTCGGGTCCGGCTGCAGGTGTCATCGGCGGCAGTATGGCTGGAGAGACGGCAGGTCATGAGGACATCATTACCATCGATATAGGCGGCACCAGTGCAGATATCGCGCTGGTAAGTCGCGGCAAGCCGTTGATCGCTGCGGAAGGCATGCTGGACGGTTATGCGGTGCGGGTGCCAATGGTGGATGTGAACGCGATCGGCGCCGGTGGCGGCAGTATTGCGTGGCTTGATGGCGCCAAATCGCTGCGCGTCGGACCGGCGTCGGCGGGTTCGGAGCCTGGGCCAGCGTGTTATGGCCGCGGTGGCGAACAGCCGACAGTAACTGATGCCTCCATCGTGCTGGGGTATGTGGATCCGGATTATTTCGCCGGAGGCTCTCTACGCTTGCAACCCGAGTTGTCACGTCGTGCGATCGAGGAAAAAATTGCACGGCCGCTCGGTCTTTCAGTTGAGCAGGCGGCGCTCGGCATACACCGCGTGGTTAACGCCAACATGGCCGAAGGCGTCCGTTTTTTATCTGTGAAGCGTGGTATTGATCCGCGGCGATTCAGTCTGGTGCCGCTCGGCGGTGGCGGACCTGTGCACGCAACGGCGCTCGCTTGGGAACTGGGCATGCATCGGGTCATTGTTCCCTTGCATCCGGGAGTGTTGTCGGCATCAGGCTTGCTTGCCGCACCGGTCGAGCACGAGGCGGCTACAGCATTTCAGGCTTTGCTGGACAAGGCGGAAAAAGCTGATCTTCAGCGGGAGTTTTCGTCCCTGGATCGACAGTGTGCGGAATTGATGCAAGTTGAACGTATCGCGCCCGCTGCAGTGGATATCCAGTATTACGCCGACGTATGTTATGTCGGACAGTCGCATCATCTGGAAATTCCGGTCAAGTTGGATGGTGATGTCATAGCGCACGTTCGCAGAGACTTCTTCACTGCTCACGACAAGATTTACGGACACAGCGCTGAAGGCCCCGTGAAATTCGTCAATCTGCGCACCGTGCACCAGGCGCGCGCTACCGCGAGCGCCGGAACCAATGAGATTTATGCTGCTGAGGAAGGCGATCCGCGCAAGGGCGCCCGCCCGATACTGACCGAAAAATCCGGTGGTTTTGTCGAAGCGCAAATCTATGAGCGCCGCCGCATCAAGCCGGCAGTCACTTTTTACGGTCCAGCCATTGTTGAGCAGCCGGATACCACGACCGTGATTGAGCCTGGCTGGAGGGCGGAAGTTGATGCGCGGGGCAATTTGGTCATGACGCAAGGGGAACTGAAATGAACCGCGTGGACAGAGCCGAGGTTGTTGATCCGATCACGACCGAGGTGATACGCAACAAGCTGGAAGGCATAGCCAACGAGATGGAGCTTACTCTGCTCAAGAGTTCTTTTTCCCCAATTGTGAAAGAAGGGCTGGATACTTCGGCGAGCCTGTTTACCGTGAAGGCCGAAACTCTCGCTCAGGCGTGTGCGATTCCGGTGCATCTGGCGACGCTGATCCCGACCATACACAGCATGTTGCAACGCTATCCTCTGGAGACAATGAAGGAGGGTGACGCGTATATCCTCAATGATCCGTACTGCGGTGGCACGCATTTACCAGATATCGCCATTATGACCCCGGTGTTTTATCGCGGGCGCGTGATTGCGATGTCTGCAACCATGACACACCATGGTGATGTCGGCGGTTATTCACCGGGGTCGTTGCCGACAAACGCGACTGAAATTTATCAGGAAGGACTGCGCATCCCGCCACTGAAATTTCGCGAGGCTGGGGTTTATAACGACACGCTGGTTACGCTGTTGCGGCAGAATTCCCGGTTGCCGGATACGCTGATGGGTGATTTGAATGCCCAGCTTGCAGCATGCAATGTTGGTGCGCGCCGGCTGCAGGAACTCGCCGATGTATATGGCGCAGATCTGCTGATGGAAATTTTTGACGAACTGCTGGACCGCTCGGAGATCATGACGCGGGAAGCATTGCGCCAGATTCCGGAGGGCACTTATCGTTATGTCGATGTAATGGACAACGACGGAATCGAACTCGACAAGCGGATTCGTGTCGAGGTGGCCGTGACTGTCAGGGACGGGACCATAGAATTTGACCTTACCGGCACCAGCCCCCAGGTCAAAGGTCCGATGAATTGCGTGCCATCCGGATCGCGTGCCGCAGCCTACTACGCGGTACGGGTATTGACTGATCCTACGATCCCGACCAACGGTGGTTGCTTCCGGCCGGTAAGCCTCAAGTTGCCGGAGGGATCATTGGCCAATCCAGTAGAACCCGCACCGGTGAACGCCCGCACTTCCACCATCAAGCGCATTGCGACATCGATGGTGAGCGCGCTGGCAGAAATACTGCCTGACCGGATTGCCGCGCCGGCTGCAGGCACCTTGTTGGTGGTTGCTTTTGGCGGCATGAATGCCGAGGGCAAGCGCTATATCGTCGGCGAATTGATCGCCGGAGGCAGCGGTGCAGCTGACGGACTGGACGGTGTCGATGTGGTCGACACCGACGCCAGCAACTGCATGAACCTGCCAGCCGAGGCACTGGAAATGGAGGCGCCAATCCGTCTGCACCGGGTTGAGTTGCGGCGTGACTCGGGCGGCGCTGGTGAGTTTCGCGGCGGATTGGGCGTGGTGCGGGAATATGAAATTCTTGCGGACAATGTGACGTTTACTCACCGTGGCGAGCGTCATTTCAGCGCTGCGCCGGGTGTCAATGGCGGCAAACCCGGGGCATCCGCGCACTCGATCATTAGGCGCGCGGATGGTACCGAGGAGGTGATTCCGTCGAAAGCACTGACGGTACTCAACAAGGGGGATCGGGTTATTGTTGAAACGCCGGGCGGTGGCGGTTATGGCGCTCCGGAAAAGCGCAAGACGGTGGCCGAAGATATTGCCAATGGCAAAATCAGCGCAGATGCAGCGCGTAAGCAATACGGCAGTCATTGAACAGGACCTACTCGAAAAGCAACACAGCATGACAGCGATTCCGCATGCGCCATCCGTATGGATGACGAGCGCGCTTCCGGCGCGGATTTTTCCACGACTGGAAAACGATCTGCAAGTCGATGTCGCCATTATCGGTGGTGGCTTTACCGGACTGTCGGCGGCGTATCAACTCGCACGCAGCGGCGTTGCCTGCGCAGTGCTTGAAGCACACGACATCGGATGGGGTGCCAGCGGTCGCAATGGCGGCATGGCAGTTCTTCGTTACAAAACGCCCTGGGCAGTGCTGGCCCGCCGCCACAGTGAAAAAATTGCTCGCAGGCTGCATGCATTGTTGCTGAGTGCAGTCGACAGTCTTGAAGCTACGGTCGCGGATCTGAAGATCGACTGCGGGTTTTCCCGCTACGGTCATCTTACGGCTGCGAACGGTCGTTCCGCGATGGCGATGCTTGAATCCGATGTGCGATGGCTTGCGATGATCGGAGACCGTGCGCCACGCATGCTGGGGCGTGAAGAGACCGCGGAACTTGCCGGTACCGATTGTTATCTGGGTGGGTATCTGGATCCGCGTGCAGGCGGCATACATCCACTTAACTATGCGCGCGGGCTGGCTGCCGGGCTGTCAGATCTCGGCGTACCGCTATTTACCGGATCCGCGGTGACAGCCGTGAGTGAAGACGGGCAGGGCGTGAATTTGGTCACAGCTGGTGGTACGGTGCGAGCAAAGCAACTGTTGATCGGCACCAACGCCTATACTGAACTGTTTCCATTCGCCACTAATTTGCAACGCCGTATTGTTCCGGTATCGACTTCGGTGATTACGACCGAACCACTGCCTGAATCCTGCCTTCGTGCAGTGCTGCCGCAGGGACATCTGGTATCGGACACGCGGCATTTGCTGAACTATTTTCGTATCGCACCCGGCAATCGCCTGTTGTTCGGCGGACGGGGTTCGCTGACGGGCAGGGAGTCGCCGGACGTTTATCTCGGGTTGGAACGAAAATTCTTTGAAATCTTTCCGTCTCTAGTCGGAACTGCAATCGACCATCGCTGGTCAGGCAAGGTCGCCGTGACGCTGGACGACTTTCCGCATGTGGGACGTCTGAGTCCGCGTGTCGCCTATGCAATGGGTTATGGCGGCAGAGGTGTTGCGCTGACGGCTCTGCTGGGCAGGATGCTTGCTGACATCGCCCAGGGACGCGATGCGGACGTCGGTCCCATGAGTACCGGGGCTTTCACCCCGATCCCGTTTCATGCACTGCGTATTCCCGCAATGAAAACTGTTGCGGGATATTACCGATTTCTCGATGCCCTGAGAATTTAGAATCTGCCCGCCTCAGGCGCGTACTGGCAGTGACACGGGTAGACCTCGTGTTCGCATTACATCACTGGAGTACGATCCCAGCATCCTTTACCAGTTTTTTCCAGCGAGCGGCATCTTCCTTGATCAGTTTGTCAAACTCGGCAACTGTGGTGTATTCGGTTTCTATGCCCTGGTTGGCAAGCCGGGTTTCCACTGATGGAAGCGCCAGTGCTTTTTTGATTTCCAGATTGAGCTTGTTGATGATCGGTTTCGGGGTTGTTGCCGGGACCATCAGACCGTACCAAACCGGTACTTCGTAGCCCGGCAGAGTTTCGCCGACTGTCGGTACATCTGGCGCTGCCTTGGCGCGTTTGGCACCGGTAACTCCCAATGGCTTGAGCTTGCCATTCTTGATTTGTGGTAATGCAGCCAGCACCGGAAGAAAGCTGATCTGCACTTCTCCCTGCATGGTGGCCAGTATGTTTGCCGCTGCCCCCTTGTATGCAACAGCGGTGAGTTTGACGCCGCTCATCACTGAAAACAGTTCTCCGGCCATATGATTGGTTGACCCTACGCCTGAATGACCGAACAGCAGCTTGCCCGGTGGTTGTTTTTCGCCATAGGCAATCAATTCCTTCACGTTGTTTGCGGGCATTGAAGGATGGACCATCATCATGCTGGCCCCCATGCCGATGACTGACAGTGGTGCAAATGCAGTAAGCGGATCTATAGGCAGCTTGCGTTTGAAGTTGGGGCTGATGGTGATGACCGGCTGCCCCATGAAAATGGTATATCCGTCAGGAGTCGCATTGGCTGCGATTTCCATAGCCAGCGTGCCGCCGGCACCCGGGCGTCCGTCGATGAGGATCCGTTGTCCAAGTTGTTCACCGAGTTGTGTGGCCATGGTACGGGCGATAGTGTCGCTGACCCCGCCTGGAAGGTAACCGGTGATGATGCGCATAGGGCGCGCGGGAAAATCCGCAACCGACTGTGCTGAGACGATGCCGGCACTAGCCAGCAAACCGAAGGCGAGTGCAAGACGACGGAAAATGATAGTCATAGCTTTCTCCTGATTACTATTGCTGTCCTCAAAAACCCGGGTGTACGTTAACAGTGCTTCATGCTAATCGCTTGATGGTTTTAATCGGGCGATGTCACCTTGTGCAATCCATGGGCGGATGGATATACCGAAAAAATACCGCCTCAACCTACACTGGCGCCTGCATCCTTGACGATTTTTCTCCATTTCGGAATTTCAGTGCGAATGAGCGCATCCAGAGCCTCGGGAGTGCTGGTAGTCAAATCGATGGCCTGTTTGCTGAACTGTTGCTGCATTTCCGGGGAATCGATGGCTCTGGTGATTTCTGCGTTCAACAAATTTACTACCCGCCGGGGCGTAGACGCTGGAGCGAACATCGCGAACCAGGGTGTGTAGTCATAGCTCGGGATGCCTGATTCGGCAATGGTTGGCAGGTCGGGCGCCTGCCGGCTTCTTTTGGCCGTGGTGACAGCCAGCATCCTGAGCTTCCCTGAATTCGCAAGCGGCGACGCAGTGAGCAGGTTGCTGAACATGATTTGCACTCTTCCGGCAATCAGGTCGTTCAGGGCGGCCGCGTTGCCGTTGTAAGGAATGTGAACTATGTTGATGCCAGCCGCTGATGTCAGCAGCACGGCAGACATATGGGTAGGGCCACCGCTGCTGGCGGTCCCGTAATTCAATTGTCCAGGCCTGGATTTTGCGAGAGCGATGAGTGCTTTTACAGAATCGGCGGGAACTGAAGGATGCACAAGCAGCGCCATCGGCAGGGTGGCGGTCAGTGAGATTGAGGAAAAATCACGGATCGGATCATAGGGCAGGTTCTTGAACATGCTGACGTTAACGACGTGTGTTCCTATGTGTCCGGCAAGCAGCGTGTGGCCGTCTGGAGGAGCGCGCGACACAATTTCGGCGCCGATAGTGCCGCTTGCGCCGCCGCGATTATCAACAACAACCTGCTGACCGAGGCGAGCGCCCATTTTCGAACCCAGCGCGCGGGACAGAATATCCATCGGGCCGCCCGGAGAGAAGGGAACAACCAAGCGTATAGGGCGGGTAGGATAATCCTCTGCAGCGCCTGCAACAGAAAATCCAGAGAACAGCATCAAGAAAATAAGGGATTTCAACAGACTATTCATGATTCATTTCCTCCTAGCAATTTCAGCGCTATTTCATTCAGGTTGCAGCTACAGCGCCAGACCATGGAGACATCACGTCCGTGATGCCCTGAAGTTCTCCCGACTTCGGGTCACGCAATACCGCGCTGGGACACGCGAAATTCGTGGGGTAAACCACAAGTTCCGTCAGATTGACGGGAAATTTTGCACTTAGTGCCGCCAATGTTGCAGCAGAATGACGCGGATCGATACCAACGGTGTCGCCACCACTGGCGTCAATCCGCGGCTGATGAAAAGCGTCCTCCAGTGTCATACCGTGATCGATCAGGAAGGAACTGATCTGATAAACCGCCGGAAGGATCTTGCGGCCACCAGATGCACCAATGGCGAACCACGGCTTTCCGTCACGTCGCGCGATGACTGGGCACATGTTGGACAGGGCGCGTTTTCCAGGCGCTAGACAATTCGGCGACTCAGGGCGGGGATCGAACCACATCACACCGTTATTCATCAGCACACCGCTTGAGGGCAGCACTACCTTGGACCCGAATACGGACAACAGTGTCTGGGTAAGTGCCACCATGTTGCCATCGCGGTCTATTACGTTCAGGTGCGTGGTCGTTGACGGATCACGGCGATCGCTGGTTTCACCCATGGTGGTCAAACGTTCTGCATAAGCACGGCGCAGCGCTGACGCATAGGCAACAAAAGCGTCGCTGTCGGGGCCTCCAGACTGGAATCTGAGATCGCGCAACGGCTCCAGTGCGCGCAGCATGGTTGGTCCTGCTGTGAGTTGCGGTGCCAGGGCAAGCTGCGCGCTTCCGTACTCGGTTTCAATCGGATCAACAATGCGAGCGTGAAAATTGCGCAGGTCCGCTGCTGTCAGATTGCCACCCATGGCCTTCAGATCGCGAATGATGCTGGCAGCGATTTCCCCTTCGTAAAAATCCCGTGGCCCGGCATCTGCCAGCCTGCGCATAGTTGCCGCAAGTCCGTTCAGCTTTAGTCTTAGCAGCGGGGCGTTGGGTGGAGTTACTGGTGGCAATCCACCTGGCAACCAGATGTCTCGTGTGGTTGGATAACGCGCCAGATCCCTGGCCATGGTGGCCACTTTCAGTGTCAGGAACCAGTCTACGGCGATGCCTTCGTCGGCAAGACTAATCGCCGATTGCATCAAATCGCTGAAGGGCATGGTGCCGAATTTATCCAGCGCCGTACTTAATCCGTCGACGTGCCCTGGTGTTGCGATCGACATCGGGCCGTGCACATTGCGATCGTCCTGCACCGTCGGCCAGGTAAACAAATCGCTGGTGTAGCCGCCGGTCAGCGGATAGTCGGCTGGATTCAGTGCGCAAGGCGATATAGGGCCGAAATCGACTACGCGGACGCGTTTTTCCCTGGCGAGATAAACCAGCATGAAACCTACGCCACCTAGTCCGCTGTTCCAGGGTTCAACAGCAGCCAGTGCAAAGCTGGTTGCCACAGCAGCGTCAACCGCATTGCCGCCGGCGGCGAGTATCTGTGCACCAGCTTCGCTGGCGATTCTGTTTTGAGAGGCAACAATACCGCCGCGCGCACGCGCAACCGGCTTGCTGACTTTCCAGTTTTGAACGAGGTGTGCGGTCACGATATGGACGAAATGCTCATAATGGATGACAATATAATTGCTTGCATACTAATCGAAAAACTTTGACGGCGCATAGCATTGCCACATCTCGGCAGACCAATTTAATTTTTTGATTTATTGATTTCATGCATCCAAATTTTTTATTCCCATAATACGCACAAAAAAAATGAGCAAACATATCGTCTGTCTTACATTTGATTTCGACGCAATTTCCGGGTTCATTGCGCGAGGGCAGACTTCAGCCAGTTGGCGGTCACGCGGCGAATTCGGGCCACGGGTCGGCGCGCCGCGACTGACATCCTTATTCGCGAAATACGCCATACGCACATCCTGGTACGTGCCTGGCCATACCATAGAGACATTCCCGGAAGCAGTCACCAAAGTCGCGGAGGCGGGTCATGAAATTGCGCATCATGGCTGGACCCATCGTCCGCCCGCAAGCCTGACTAGAGAGGAGGAAGAAACAGAACTGGTGCGCGGCAATGAGGCCATCAAAAGCATCACGGGAAAATTTGCGCGGGGATATCGATCCCCATCATGGGATCTGTCTCCGCACTCCATAGAATTGATGCTCAAGCATGGTTTCGATTACGACAGCAGCATGATGGGCGATGACTACACACCGTATTTCGCACGCCAGGGTGATCGCATCGGTATGGAAGATCGGGCCGATTTCGGGAAACGCAGCCAGATACTGGAAATGCCCATACACTGGTCCACTGATGATTCTCCGCATTTCGAGTTTGTGCGTACGGAAACGAATATTCGCCAGGGTCTGCAGAATGCCAATGATGTGCTGGATAACTGGATACAGGATTTTCTTTACATGAAGCAGACCATGGACTGGGGTGTGCTGACCTACACCTGTCATCCGTTCATTATCGGACGCGGCCACCGCATCATGATGCTGGAGAAGCTGATCCGACGCGTTATGGATGAAGGGGGGGTTTTCCAGCGGGTTGATGAAACGGTGGATGAATTCAAGGCGCGGACAGTCTGAATTTCGGCCCTGCCGCGCCATAATTGGCCCGAGACTCTGTTCCGGGCAAAAACTCCGCACTGGCAGGAGTGATTCAAAGCGATGGATTGCGGAAGGGTGGTCGCATCCTGACGCGGCGCGACAGGCGGCTTTCTGTTAATCTCTGCCCCTATTTGGCGGGCCAGACCGCCTGTTCTGGGCATGTGATAACGGTGGTGGTAAGTGCAACTTAGAATTGCCTGTTTAGAGCCTGACGTTCCGAAATTCAAAGCCGCTTCGATTCCGCTACCCCGCAACCAACATGCGGTAGAAAGACCCGATCCCTGCAGCCATCATGATTTGCGGGGCGAGTGGTGAAATTGGTATACACAAGGGACTTAAAATCCCTCGGCGCAAGCCATGCCGGTTCAAGTCCGGCCTCGCCCACCACCTTTCAATCTTTGAGTTTCTGAAAAATGATAGTTTTTGATCTTGGCTGCGACAACGACCATCGATTTGAGGGATGGTTTTCCTCGACTGAGGATTTCGAACGTCAGCAGAAGCAGGATTTGTTGAACTGTCCGTTGTGCGGCAGCCAGCAGATCAGCCGGCTGTTGACCGCCGCGCGCGTCAACACCGGTCGCGGCGAACCGTCAGAACCGGCACCTCGGAAAAATGCCGGCATGCCCGCACAATACGCAAATTTCGATGCTGATCGAATGCTCAAGCTGATTTCGCACATCGTCGAAAACACCGAGGATGTCGGCACCGCATTCCCGGAAGAGGCGCGCAAAATCCACTACAAGGAATCCCCGGAACGCCACATCCGCGGCACGGCATCGTCTAAGCAGGTGGATGCGCTGCGCGACGAAGGCATCGATATCGTTGCGTTGCCGGTACCTGCGCATCTCGCCAACAAACCACACTGAATCAATCAGCTGCCGTCACTTATGGAATGTGCCAGCACCAATCGGCGCACCGTAGGTTGATTTGCATCAAAAAACGCGCTGCTCCTCATGATATTCTGTTGATACAGTGCCGCTGACTGCCCGCGCCTGCAGCGATGACAAATTCCGGGAGATGCATATGTTCAAACACATCCTGCTACCGACTGACGGATCCAAACTTGCCGCCCGCGCAATTGACCGTGCCACCGGGCTCGCCAAATCGCTGCATGCCAAAGTGACATTGCTCAGCGTGGTTCCAGAATTCCGCATGATCGCTGACGAGAGTTTTGCTGTGCCGATGAGCGCAGATTTGAAGCAGCGCTACGAAAAAGAAGCGAAACTGCGTGCTGAAAAAATGCTTGCTGCAATCAAAAAACGCATGACCAAGGCAGGCCTGAGAAGTGAAGCCGTCGTTGTTGCCAGCGACCTGCCTTACCAGCAGATCATTGCCGTCGCCCGCAGACGCAAATGCGATCTCGTGGTCATGGCGTCGCACGGTCGCCGTGGCCTGACCGGGCTGCTGTTGGGCAGCGAAACAGTCAAGGTGCTGACGCACAGCAAGATTCCAGTGCTTGTCGTGCGCTGAATCGCGAGCGCAGGATGGCATCCAGCACCGCAACCGGCAACGCAGCGGCAACACTGGCTGCAGGGACTGCGCGCTTTCTCAGACAACACCTGCCGTTTGCGCAGATGGAAGAAACTGCGGTGCAGTTTCTCGCCGCCAATCTTGCTCTCGGTTATTACCCCAAGGGCACAGTCATACTGGATCCGGCACAAGCCGCTCCCGCTGCATTGCACATTATTCAGCGCGGTACCGTGCAGGTCATTCCATTCCATGCCGGGATCGACGGCAATGCACAGCCGATCTGCCTGAACACAGGAGAATGTTTTTCAATCAGCGCGATGCTGGAGGAACGCCCGGTCATCGCTCCCTATACCGCCGCGGCGGATACCTTCTGTTATGAGTTGCCTGCCGGTAGATTTCCGGAGTTGCTGACGCGCAGTCTGGTATTCCGCGAATTTGCTACGCGTTACTTGACCAGCTTGCTGAAAGAATCGCGGCGGCTGCTAAAACTCAATTTCACCTCGACGACCGGGGAGCAACAGACCATGAACCGCACTTTGCGTTCACTGGTAACGCGCGCCCCGGTTACCTGCGCCCCGCAGACCCCCATTGGCGACGTGCTGCGCACCATGCAGGACAACAAAGTCGGATCAATGCTGGTTATCAGCGACGGCTGCCGACTGCAGGGCATCTTTACCCGGCACGATGTGCTCGACCGCGTTGCCCTGGCCCGGCACGATCTGGCTCGTCCGATCAGCGATGTCATGACCCCAGATCCGCTGATCATGCCGGCAGATGACAGCGCATACGACGCTGCACTGCTGATCGCCCACCGCGGCATCCGGCATATACCGGTGTGTGACGGCAACCGGGTGATCGGCGTCGTCACCGAGCGCGACCTGTTTGCGCTGCAACGGGTCAGTGTGCGCGCCATAAACCGCGTCATATCTGATGCGCAAACTATCGAAAATCTGCGCGATGCGACCCGTGATATCCACCGCCTGGCGCACAGCATGTTGGGGCAGGGTGTGGCTGCCGAACAGCTGACTTTAATCATCTCCACACTCAACGACGCGCTGGTGCGGCAGTTGATAGAGATCGAACGCCGCCGTTTCCCCCTTGATGGCTTGCGCTGGTGCTGGCTGGCTTTCGGCAGTGAAGGCCGCTATGAACAGACCATCAGCACAGATCAGGACAACGGGATCGTATTCGACAGCGGCAGGGAAAGTCCGGATGCCGCACGGGAACGGCTGTTGCCGTTCGCGCAAGCGGTCAACAGGGCTTTGGATTTTTGCGGCTTCCCGTTGTGTACAGGAAACATCATGGCCGGCAACCCGCAATGGTGCCTGGACCGCACTGAATGGCAGGCGGAATTCAATGGCTGGCTGGCCAACACCAATCTCCAGGCTTTACTCAACGCGGTGATTTTTTTCGATTTCCGGCCAATATACGGGGAAGCCTCGATGGCACAGACCCTGCGCAGGCATTTAACGGAGCAGGCAAAGAACAACCTGCAATTCCAGCGACAGCTCGCACGTTATGCACTCGAATCCCACCCACCCATGGGCATGATCAGTGATTTTATTACGGAGCGCGATGGTGAGTTCCGCGGCACCATCGACCTAAAAAAATCCGGTGCCCGCCTGTTCACCGATGCTGCGCGCGTGCTGGCACTTGCCGCCGGCGTCACGCATACCAACACCGCACTGCGTTTACGTCAGGCCGGGGCCACCTTGAAAATGTCAGAATCTGAAATTTCATCCATTACTGATGGTTTCTTTTTTCTGCAAGCGCTGCGGCTGCGCGGACAGATGGCGGTAGACGCAGCCGAGCAGGCCGTAAACCGAATCAATCCGGAGCAGCTCAATGAAGTTGATCGCCGCATATTGAAAGAAAGTTTCCTGCAGGCACGCAAGCTGCAGAGTCGCGTGGCACTGGACTATCAGCTGTGAGCCGTCCAGTATGAAATGGCTGCGGTTGTTCGGACGTGCCTCTGCGTTAAGCGCGGGACAGGCTGCGGATCTGGCTGCCTACCACGCCCAACCCATCGTCGCCGGTTCGTCGCCCTTCGACAATCTTCGTTTCGTAGTAGTAGATGTCGAAACCACAGGACTTAATCCGTACACCGATCGCCTGATTTCAATAGGTGCCATCACCGTAGTAAGCCACAAGGTGCGGCTGGACGAAAGTATTGAGGTCGTGCTCCGCCAGCCACAGGCCAGTACACGCAACAATATCCTGATTCACGGCATCGATGGCACCACTCAATTGGACGGGCTGGAGCCGGCTGCAGCGCTGCTGGCGTTTCTCCATTTTACGGGGCAGGCACCGCTGGTCGGCTTTCACGCCGGTTTCGACCTTACCGTCATTAACCGCGCCTGCAAGCAGATACTGGGGTGCACATTGACCAACGCTTGGCTGGATCTGGCTTATCTCGCACCTGCGTTGTTCTCTGAACCCGGAAATACGCTGCCACAACAGGGACTGGACGAGTGGCTGCACCGCTTCAGTATAAACAACGACGCACGCCACAACGCACTGGCAGATGCGCTGGCAACAGCACAACTGCTGCAGGTGGTATTGGCACAGGCCGCCATCGCCGGGCAGGATACGCTGCAGGATCTGCTGCAAGTGCAGCAGGAGCAGCGCTGGTTGCGCCAACTCTGACCTGACCAAGGCACAAGGCTGGCATCAGCACAGTATGGCCAGTTCGTGGAGACGCTCCTGTTGTGGTGTAATCCGAACGCACCAGCTAGCGGGCACACAAAAATCGGTTGCACAATTTCACAATACGAACCCATGGACAATCTGCAGGGCCTGCTCAGACCCCGTTCCATTGCAATCCTCGGTGCATCCGCCGATCCCGGCAAAATCAACGGCCGCACGCTGCATTTCCTGCAGCAAAAGGGTTATTCCGGATGCATTTATCCGGTCAATCCAAAATATGAAACCATCGCCGGACTGCGCTGTTATCCGAATATCGCAGCATTGCCGGAAACGCCAGACCTCGCAGTCATAGCCTTGCCGGCACAACATGTGCTGGGAGCGGTGCAGGCACTGGCGCAACGCGGTGGTCGTGCCGCCGTGATCTTCAGTTCAGGATTTTCTGAAATGGGGGAGGCTGGCCGTCAGCTGGAACAGGACATTGCCGATGCCGCTCGTGTATCCGGCCTCAGGCTCTGCGGACCCAATTGCCTGGGTTTGATCAACGCATTCGACCAGGTCATTGCTACTTTCGGTCAGTTTGCCGAAGGGCCGACGCCACCGGGCCCCGTCGGTTTTGTGACGCAGTCCGGTGCTTTCGGCACGGCCATTGCCGCGCTGGCGCGTCGGCGCACGCTGGGCCTGGGCTATTTCATCAACACCGGCAACGAGTGTGACGTCGACTTGGTGCAAATGATGCGTGCCGTAATTGACGATACGCGCATCCGTGTTGGCGCCGGTTATGTTGAAGGCGTGCGCGACGGCGCAGGGCTCAAAGAACTGGCCGCACACGCCTTGGCCTTGGGCAAGCCTCTGACACTGACCAAAGTAGGGCGTACCACTGCAGGTGCCAGGGCTGCGGCTTCGCATACCGGTGCGCTGGCGGGCACGGATTCAGTGTTCGATGGTGTGATCCGCGGCCTGGGAATCACCCGTGCCCGCAATGAAGAACACATGCTCGATATCGTCGAAGTGCTGACGGCCTGCACATTGCCTCAAGGGCGCGGTCTCGGCATCGTCACCCAGTCCGGCGGCGCCGGCGTATTGATGGCCGATCGAGCCGAGGAGATGGGTCTGCAGGTGGCTGAACTCTCAGCACAGACACGCGACGCACTGGCCAAAGTAATTCCAGCATTTGGCACCACCGGCAATCCGGTCGATGTCACCGGGCAGTTTGTGGCTGATCCGCAGTTGCTGCTCGACAGCGTACGCATCGTGATGGACGATCCTGCGGTCCATGTCGGCATCGTGTGGTTGCAGCTGATGGATGCGCATGTCGACAGTCTGATAAAAATATTCAATAAAATCAACACTATAGTGACAAAGCCTTGGGTGGTGTGCTGGGTGGCCGCGCCTGACGCCGCACTCGCTAAGCTGCGTGAGGCCGGCATCGCTGTGCTGCGCGGCGCCGAGCCCGCAGTGGATGCCGTCGCTGCCCTGGTGCATTACGCTGCAGCCCGGCGCAACTGGTTGAATGACCAGACGGAGCGCAGTGCACTGAAGCTGCCCCAACTGACACTGCCCGCAACTGCTGGCACGGTGCCCAGCATGGTGGGGCAGGCGCTGTTGCAACAGTGCGGCGTCTGCACCGCCGCCGCGCGCCTCGCGACCACAGCGGATGATGCCGTCAATGCCGCGGCAGCTCTGGGTTATCCGGTAGTGCTGAAAATCGAATCGCCCGACATCCTGCATAAAACCGAAGTCCAGGGTGTGGCACTAAAACTAGCAGATGCTACCGCAGTGCGCAGTGCCTTTAATACGCTGATCGCCAATGCCAAACGTTACAAGACTGACGTCCGCCTCAGCGGCGTGCTGGTGCAAGCGATGGCGGAGGGCGACGTTGAACTGGTCATTGGTCTCAAACGCGACGCGGCCTTCGGTCCGGTAGTCATGGTCGGACTGGGTGGGGTGTTGATCGAAGTGTTCAAGGACGTGGTGTTCCGCGCGGCCCCTGTAACCGAGGCCGAGGCGCTGCGGATGCTGAGTGAACTCAAAAGCAGGGTGGTACTTGAAGGTGTGCGAGGCAAACCACCGGTGGACCAACAGGCACTGGCGAAAATGATCAGTGCCGTGTCGCGATTCGGTGCCGCCGCCGGGCCACGACTGGCCGAACTGGATCTGAATCCGGTGCTGGCCGGACCCACGGGTGTCACTGCAGTTGACTGGCTGATGGTGCTGGATTGATGGAAACGCCCATACGCGCCTCGGCGCTCGCGCCATTCAGCATCCGCAGTTTCCGCTACCAGTGGCCCGCCGATCTGGCCACTTCGTGGGCGTTCGAAATGGAAACCCTGATTCTCGGCTGGTATGTGCTGGTCGAGACGCGTTCGGTATTAATGCTCACTATCTTTGCCTCATTACAGTACCTGGGCACGCTGCTGGCGCCGATGTTCGGCGTCATGGGTGACCGGATCGGCCATCGTTATGTACTGTGTGCAATGCGCACGCTCTACGCCACGCTGGCCACGCTGCTGATGGCATTGGCCTTCATGCAGGCACTGACACCGGTTACCGTGCTGGCGATTACCGCCGTTCTGGGTCTGGTACGGCCCTCGGACATCGGCATGCGCACGGCGATGGTGGGCGAAACCATGCCACCGGCGCAACTCATGAGTGCGATGGGCATTCAACGCACCACGCAGGATTCGGCGCGTATTGCCGGAGCATTAACTGGCGCTGGGCTGGTTGCCATCGTGGGCATGGGGCCGGCATACGCGGTGGTAGTTTTCTTTTATGTCACCAGCGTATTGCTGACGCTGAAAGCCGGACAGGTCGGTGCTGCACCAGCAGTTGCCACACACGCCGCCATAAAACGACCGACGCCCTGGCGTGATCTGCGCGAAGGTCTGAGCTATGTCTGGCATGCGCCGCACCTGCGCGCAACCATGCTGTTCGCCTTCCTGCTCAACCTGACAGCATTTCCGTTGTTCAACGGACTGATGCCCTATGTTGCCAAGGTAGTCTATGGCGCGGACCAGACCACCCTGGGCACCATGGTCGCCGCGGCAGCGACAGGGTCGCTGACCGGTTCCATCATCATGAGCCGCTTCGGCGGCGCATTCTCGCCGGCGCGCGCCATGCTGATGTTCGGCGGCGCGTGGCTGGCGGTGTTGCTGATTTTCGCCAACACCACCAGCACCGCCAGCGGTATACCGGCACTGATGCTCGCCGGTTGCATGCAGACCATGAGCCTGATTCCTATCAACACGTTGCTGCTGCGCACTTCGGATCCGCGTTATCGGGGACGCATCATGGGCATCCGCATGATGGCCATCTACGGCAACCTGCCGGGCCTGCTGCTCGCCGGACCGTTGATTGCCAGCTTTGGCTATGCCGCCGTGGCCTCGGCTTACTGTTTTTTTGGCGTGGCCGTCACAGTGCTGACAGGGCTGTATTGGCGGGAGCATTTGTGGCAGCGCACAGCGGCTGCGAATGCGCAATAAATGCGCAATATTGCCGTATCAAGATTCCGTAATCTGGATTCATCGACAAACAATATAAATGACAAAGGAATAAAATATTCCTCATAGTCATGTGCTGGCGTATGATTTCGCTGTTCATGGAGACGTCTGAACGCGGCGCCTGAATCATGCGCCGTCGGCAACTTCACCGTTAAAAGGGAGGCGGGGATGACGACTGTGATACAGCACGGGGAGGAAGTGCGTCCGTTCGAATTTACAGGCAGTGGCGGTGAATACTTCCGCATCTGGATTGTCAATCTAGCCCTGACCATACTGACGCTGGGCATTTACTCAGCCTGGGCAAAAGTACGGCGCCTGCAGTATTTCTACCGCAACACCACCATCGCCGGCAGCAGTTTCGATTATCACGGCAATCCGATGGCCATCCTCAAGGGCCGGGTGATCGGCATCCTGCTGTTGGTCGGCTACAACGTCATGGGCGGCGCGCACTGGGGTCTGGGGCTGATTGCCCTGGCGCTGCTGCTGAGCATCATGCCGTGGCTGATTCAGCGTTCGTTGCGCTTCAAACTGGCCTACAGCAGCTATCGCGGACTGCGCTTTCGTTTTACCGGATCACTCGGCGGGGCATACCAGACGTTCCTGCTGTGGCCCATCGTCGGCTATATCACTCTGTTCATCCTGACGCCGATGGCACATCGCGAAATCAAGGCGTATCAGCACAACAACAGCCACTTCGGCGACACGGTTTTCAGCTTCGACGCTGGCGTCGGAAAATTTTATGGCGTTTATCTCAAAGCACTGGGTATGGTGCTCTTGGCGGGTTTCGCCATCGGCCTCACTTTTGCGCTGTTAACTCCCGTCTTGTCCATATTCATCCCTGACGGGACTGAGCGCGACAAAGCCAGTTACATCGGCTGGATCTTTTTCGTGATAATGGGATTTTATTTCCTGCTGTTTCTGTTCATCGGTCCCTGGTTTTCGGCGCGTATGCAGAACCTGGTGTGGAACCACACGGCACTGGGGCCGCACGCCTTCCAGAGCGATGTGCGTGCTCGCGACCTGTTCTGGATATATCTGACCAATTTCCTGGGCATCCTCCTGACGCTCGGCTTCTACAAACCGTTTGCCGACATCCGCCTGGCGCGCTATCGTCTGGCGCACACGGCCTTGCGCGCGCAAAGCGATCTTGATGAATTCATCGCCTCGCAGGAAAACGCGGTCAGTGCGCTGGGAGAGGAAACAGCCGATGTGTTCAATGTCGACATCTCCTTCTGAAGCATCATCAGTTGCAGCCGACTATTTCGACGGACGGACCGCACGGGCACATAAAGTCTCGCTGACCCTCAGCAGCGACGCGCTGCTGGTGCAGGGTGAGGACATCCGTCGCAGCGAACCGCTGTCGGCCCTGCGTGTATCGGAACCCATGGGCGCTGCGCCGCGACTGATCAGTTTCAGCGACGGTGCGCACTGCGAAGTACGCGACCATGCGCTTTTTGCCGTGTTGCTGGCCCGCAGCGGTTATACCGACAGCCTGGTCGTGCGATTGCAGCAGTATTGGCGCGCAGCTCTGGTTTCTGTCGCGGTGACCATCGCAGCGCTGGTCGCGGGATATGTCTGGGGCCTGCCGGCACTCTCCGAGTGGATCGCATTCAAGGTGCCGGAACCCATGCTCGCAGAACTCGGCCACGGCACGCTGCAGTTTCTGGACCGTGCCGTATTCAAGCCGAGCGAATTGTCTACGGCACGTCAGCAGTCGCTGATCAAAACATTTAACCGCCTCGTCTCACCTGACGGGACCAAGACACAGCACGCCATCCACTTCCGCAAGGGCAGAAGCATGGGGGCCAATGCGCTGGCCATCCCCGACGGGACCATCGTCGTGACCGATGAACTGGTCAAACTCGCCACCGACGACGAGGAAATCATCGCCGTATTGGCGCATGAGTTGGGACATCTCAACCGGCGCCACAGCCTGCGTATGTTGATCCAGAGTTCCATCGTGGCATTCGTGGTGGCCTGGTATGTGGGCGATGTCAGTAGCGTGGCAGCAGGATTGCCCGTGCTGCTGCTCCAGGCGCGATATTCGCGCGAACACGAGCTTGAAGCCGATCGTTTTGGTGCCGCCATACTCAAAGCCAATGGCATTGCCCCGCGACGCTTGGGCGACATGCTGCTCAAACTGGAAATCGCACACCGCACCCGGCAGGGTGACACGCATCCGCGCGAACCCAATTCCATCAGCGACTATTACGCATCGCATCCGGCCACGGAAGAAAGAATCAAGGCGCTGGCGCAATAATTGGGCCTTGCTACAGGCTCGCCCCGACTGCCGCTTAAGGCCTGGGCAGCGCAATCATGCAACAGCATTCCAGCGTTTAATAATAAGCTGTTGATTTTTATGATATTTTTAAAGCTGCGCGATCCCCATTCATCCGCAGCCAAATATCGCAGCAGCAAAACCTGCCAATTTGTTAGGTTTGACCCGCCCCCGGTGTAATTCCAGTATTCAGGCTTAAACAGTGGTTGCTGGCCTGAGGCCGCAACCTGCAGTACACCACACCAACAACCGGGACTACTATGCCGCGCCGCGCACGCCTGACCCTGGCCGGAATTCCGCACCTGGTGGTACAGCGGGGTCACAATCGCCAGGCGACTTTTTTCGCCGATGATGATTATCTGACCTACTTGCATTACCTCAGGCAGGGGGCACATCGATACGGTTGCGCGGTTCACGCTTACGCACTGATGACCAATCACGTGCATTTGCTGCTCACCCCGACGCTTACAGACAGCCTGGCACAACTCATGCGTTATCTGGGTAGCCGTTACGTGTATCACATGAATACCGTTTACCAGCGCAGCGGCCCATTGTGGGAAGGGCGCTTCAAATCATGCATGGTGGATGATGCCTGCTTGCTGGACTGTTACCGTTATATCGAATTAAATCCAGTACGTGCCGGCACGGTGGCGCGCCCCGGTGATTATCAGTGGTCCAGCCACGCTTGCCATGCCCAGGGGGCTGCAAATGATCTGACACTGGATCACGCCGCTTATCAAATGCTGGGGCAAACAGCTCCGCAGCGACAAGCAGCTTATCTGGCGTTAATCCGGCAAGACCTGAATGAGCGTACGCTCGCTGAAATCCGCAGCGCCCTGGAACGGGGGCTGGTATTGGGAACGGAGGAGTTCAAAGACGCCGTAGAAGCAGCAACAGCCCGTCCCGTACGTGCGGGCAAACCTGGGCGGCGCAAGCTTGCGGATATCAGCAGCTCCCGGAAC